>Ga0207754_100101_pt1 | contig 67188 bp, 68 predicted proteins | sample A23E1SouthBayCA_FD_187728 | JGI IMG/M metagenome (GOLD analysis project Ga0207754, IMG submission 187728) | Aerobic enrichment media microbial communities from Eden Landing Ponds, California, USA - A23 E1 (SPAdes) | ecosystem: Environmental > Aquatic > Marine > Unclassified | place: Emeryville...
CGGGGGGCGGCAAGCGCGAAGACGGCGGCGGCGAACGGCGCGACGACGAGCGAGTGCGTGACGGCGCGGTGGACCTCAGTGCTCGTCCCCCAGAAGGCGTCGGCGGCGACGAGCGCGTCCGCGCTCTGAACGGTGAGGAGGCCGAGTGGGGCGTACGCCATGTCGACGTCGGGGACGGCGGCGAAACAGCCGGCGGCGATGCCGAGCGCGAGCGCGCGCTCGCGTCCAAGGCCGTAGCGGACGGCAAGGAGTGCGACGAGGGCGAACGCGACCGTCTCGTGTCCGACGAACATAGCTCCCGAAAAGCGTCGAGCGGGTATATGCTCCCCGCCGGTGTGACACCGCTCAGTCCGACTCGGTCTTCTTCGTCCACTTCTTCTCGACTTCGGCGTTCGCGCGGACGACGACACCATCATCAACCGCGAAGCGGGTCTTGCGGAGTTCGATTTCCGTCACCGTCCCGTCGGTGTCGCCGGCGACGACGCGGTCTCCGGGGGTGAAGTCGGGATCGCGCAGGAGGTAGACGCCGGCGACGGCGTCCGCGAGCATGCCGCTGAGCGCGTAGGAGACGCCGAGCGCGAGGAAGCCCGAGGCGGTGCCGAGCGCGGCCGCGATCCCGGGGAGGCCGACGAGCGTGAGGAACGCGAGGAGCGCGCCGAACCAGAGGAAGACGCCGACGAGCGTGCGGACGAACTGGACGTAGATCGGTTGGTCGGTGGTGCGCGAGACGACGCTCGCGGCCGCCCAGACGGCGATCCGGATGCCGACGGCGGCGATGAGGAGGAAGACGAGCCCCGTGATGAGTTTCGGGAGTGCGGCGACGATCCCGTCGATGAACCGCGAGAGAGTGTCCGTGACGATAGTCGTGAGCGGTGACACGCCCGGACCGTCGGGTGGGCCGGACAAATAGCTACGGCCCGATGTGGTGGTATCGGTGCGTCAGGCAGTCGGTGGGGCGCGCGCGACTTCGTAGTCGCCATCCTCGGCGACGCCGATGACCGCCCACTCCGCGTCGTGCTCCTCGGCCGAGAGCGCGCGTTCGAGTCGCTCGACGTGATCGTTCCACGTGACGAAACAGCGCATCCGATCGTCTCCGTCGGTTCGAACCTCGTCGGTCACGGCGAGCACGTCGATCTCCTTCCACTCGCGTGCGGCGCGGAAGCTGTGCTCCGCGTCGCCGGTCACCTCGTACCCGAGGTCGGTGAATATCTCGCGCGCTTCGTCCGACGGTGGTATGGTACTCGATACCATCTATCACGACATTAGTGCGCATAGGTAATAACTGTTGTTGCGCCCGGCGTGGTCGCACGTCGTCGTAACGACACGCGGCCGCTCCGGGGGCGTAGTATTATGTCGATCCGTGATGCACGAGGAGACATGGATTCGACGCTCGATACGGTACTGGTCGCGCTCAGCCCGGCAATCGCCGACGAGAACGCGGACCAGTTGCTCGAGGCCGCGATGCGGGTCGCCGGACCGGCCGAGGCGACGGTCGTACTGACCTACGTCGTCACGGGCGAGGAGTTCCTCGACGCCGCCGAACGCCTCGGCCACGAGGGAGCGAGCCGAGACGACGCCGACGACGTCCTGGCGGACCACGAGACGATCGAGCGCCTCGGCGCGACGCTCGACAAGCACGGGATCACCTACGAGGTCCGCGGCGCAGTCGGCAAAGTCGCGGAGGAGGTCGTCGCGGTCGCCGGTGAAATCGACGCCGATCAGGTCTTCGTCTCCGGACGGCCGCGGTCGCCGACGGGGAAGGCCGTCTTCGGCAGCACCGCCCAAGACATCATGCTCGACTCGCCGTGCCCGGTGACGTACGTCGCCGCGAACTCCGAGTAGCCGGCGCGTTCGACCCGTCCCGGAACACCTAACCGCGGTTCGCGTCTCCTTTCGCGTAATGGTTGATTGGACGGAGAAGTACCGCCCGACGACGCTCTCGGAGGTCCGCGGGAACGACTCGGCCCGCGACGACCTCCGGCAGTGGGCGGAGACGTGGGACGACCACCGCGAAGCCGTCATCGTCCACGGGAGCCCCGGCGTCGGGAAGACCTCCGCGGCGCACGCGCTCGCCAACGACATGGGGTGGGACGCGACCGAATTGAACGCGAGCGACACGCGTACGAAGGACGTCATCGAGCGCGTCGCGGGCGAGGCCGCGAAATCCGGCACGCTCGGCGGTGGAACCGGCGGGCGAAAGCTCGTCATCATGGACGAGGCGGACAACATCCACGGGAACGCCGATCGGGGCGGCGCGCGCGCCGTCACACGGCTCGTGAAGGAAGCAACCCAGCCGATGGTGCTCATCGCCAACGAGTACTACGACATGTCGAACGCCCTCCGGAACGCCTGTCAGGAGATCGAGTTCCGCGACGTCGGCAAACGCTCCATCGTCCCCGTCCTCCGTGACGTCTGTCGACGCGAGGGCATCGAGTACGAGGACGCCGCGCTCTCGGCGCTCGCCCAGAAGAATTCGGGAGATCTCCGGTCGGCGATCAACGACCTCCAAGCGCTCGCCGAGGACCACGAGGTCCTGACCGAAGACGACATCGTCACGGGCGACCGGGACACCACCGAAGGGATCTTCGACTTCCTCGACGACGTCATCAAGGAGAAGGGCGCACAGGAAGCGCTCTACGCCGCCTACGACGTCGACGAGACGCCGGACGACCTCCTCAACTGGGTTGAGGACAACGTCCCGAAGGATTACGCAGGAGCCGAGCTCGCGGACGCCTACGGCTTCCTCACGAACGCCGACAAGTGGCTCGGACGCGTACGCGCCACGCAGGACTACTCCTACTGGCGCTACGCGACCGACAACGTCGCCGCCGGCGTCGCCGCCGCCCGCCGCGAGCCCAAGGGCGGGTGGACGCGCTATGGTCCCCCGTCCTACTGGTCGAAGCTCGGCCGGACGAAAGGCACCCGGAACACCCGCGACTACGTCGCCCGCAAGATCGCCGAGAAATCGGGGTGCTCGATGGCGAGTGCGCGCCGCGAGATCATGCCGTTCCTCGCCGCGATGACGCACCACTGCAAGCCCCGCGAGCTCACCGTGGCGATGGCCGCCGCCTACGACTTGGAGGAAGAACACGTCGCGTTCGTCACCGGCAGCGGGAAGGACACGAACAAGGTGGCGGATATCGTCGCCGACGCCGAGGCGTCGAAGGCCGAAGCCGCCGTCGAACACTCCGGGGGCGCATTCGCCGGGCAGACGAACGTCGACGACGTCGACGTCGAGAACGACGAGGACGGCGACAGTGCAGCGGAGACCGACGAAACGGACGACGTCGAAGACGTCTTCGTCGACGAAGAGGAGAGCGACACCAAAGCCGACGACGCCGAGGACGACGACATGCAGAGCGGCCTCGACGAGTTCTTCTAAACGACCTCTTGCTGCGCGCGGGCTTCGCCCGCGCTGGCAAAAGCTCGGCCAAAAGCCCGTCGGACCACCTTCCGTGGTCCTCGGGCCTCGCGCTGACGCGCGAGTGAACCGCGCGACTACTGGGCTCTGACGAGCCACTCGTCGCGCGGACGCTAGTCCGCGTGGATCGGTCGGTCTTTGTGCGTACTGAACGCGTCGGCTGTATCATGCGGAAGCGATGTTCCGATCTGTGCTGAATACAGGGCACAGATTAAGCAAGGGGTTGCTTCAAATCAGGATTCAAGGTCAAGGATCATGAGGGTGATACGGCTTACGAACTGAGCTGTCTCCGTAGGGATAGTGTTCATTCAGGAACCTAACTAGTGTATCATCAACACCCTGATTTTCTAGTCGCCAATAGTGATGTCCGATACTCGATTCATCTCCCCGTGTTTCAATCAGATACATGAAGATTAAAATCGAACCAATGTTAAGATTGAAATTGCTGATGCATTCATTCATCCATCTCTTTACCAGCTCTCCCGTCAGCTCAGTCTCGTTATTGACGGCAGCGTAAGCTAGATTCGTTATATCAATAAATATAGCTGAGTTGGATGTGAAATATGGCTTTCCAGATTTACTTATGATTGATTGTTTTAATTTCTGCTCAACAGTCCGGTTTCCTCCGGAGATGTGCGACGTTGTACACTCAATCACTGGCTTTCCTTCAGTGTCAATTACAAAATCCGGTGGGTCTGGGTGGCTAAAATCGACTCCTTTACGGAATAACGAGGCTGCGCAGTCAATCTCGAATCGAGTACCATAGTAATTGTCGTAGTCCTCCTTTTTCAGTTCTTCTCGAAAGTCACTAAATAGATCTGGATCCCTCTCCTCAATCTTTTTGAGATGTTTTAAGAACATCTGTAGTCGAAGTAGATGATAGTCGCGCTCACCACTATTCCCGGAATTATGATGTCTTAAGATTGATTTTTGTGTTTCGTACAGATAGTCGGCGATCTGGCTATCATATTCCCCGGGAACAAACTGTTCATCCAGAACGGAGGCAAGCTCAGATTGGATTGCCCCAAAGCGGATCATAAATTGAATCATCTATTGACTCAGTGCATGTCGCTAGGCACGAATAAGTGTTGAGCAAGGAAGTAATTGATGTGCAGAACCCAGTACAACCCGAACTAATTCCAGACCAAACACTTGTTGCATACATTCTCTGTATACAGTACAGAGGGTTTAACGGGGATCAGGGAAATTCCGAGTCGCCGTGTTCGGTATTTCCACTGAGCGAACCACGGAACTAGCGTCCGCGCGAGCGGAGCGAGTATGGAACTCTTCAACCCGCTGGTTCGCACAAGGCTGAAAAAGCCGAGCGCGGAGCACTCGGCTTGCACCGCCATCCCCACCGGTCGGCGAGAACCGCATTCCCGCCCCAGATCATTCGGCGTGCGACCACAAGGCCCATAGACGACTGTGTGGACTGACAGCTAATGGCGTACGATATCGCACTACTCCCGGGAGATGGCATCGGGCCGGAAGTGGTCGAGGCCTCGCTGCCGGTCGTCGAGGCGGCTGCGACGGCCTGCGGAGTGTCGTTCGAGACGACGGCGTACGATTGGGGGTCCGAGCGCTACCTCGAGACAGGCGCGATGATGCCCGGGGACGGCCTTGAGGACCTCCGGGATCACGACGCAATCGTCCTCGGGGCAGTCGGCCACCCGGACGTCCCGGACCACGTGACACTCGGCGGACTGCGACTGACGATCACGAAGGGGTTCAAACAACACGTCTGCCGGCGGCCCACGTACCTCTACGAGGGGGTCACGAGCCCGCTGCGCGGGTACGTGGACGGCGACATCGACTTCGTGGTCTACCGGCAGAACACGGAGGGCGAGTACGCAGACGTCGGCGGCCGGAAGTATCGGGGGTTCGAGAACGAGGTCGCGGTGCAGAGCGCGCTCTACACCCGCGAGGGGACGGAGGCAGTCGTCCGCGCGGCGTTCGAGGCGGCGAGCGAGCGCGCGGGACGCCTGACGAACGTCACGAAGTCGAACGCACAGTCCCACGGGATGGTCTTCTGGGATGACGTCGTCCAGGAGGTCGGCAAGGCGTACCCCGACGTCGAAGTCGGGCGCCTGCTCGTCGACGCGGCGAGCATGGACTTCGTCCGGCGACCTGACGAGTTCGACGTGCTCGTCGCGTCGAACCTGTTCGGAGATATCCTCACGGACTTAGGCGCGGGAATCTCGGGGAGCATGGGGCTCGCGCCGTCGACGAACGTCGACCCGACGGGCGAACGCCCCTCGATGTTCGAGCCGGTCCACGGGAGCGCGTTCGACATCACGGGTGAGGGAGTCGCGAACCCGATCGCGACGGTGCGCTCGTGGGCGCTCCTCTGGGACCACCTCGACGAACCGGGGGTCGCGGGGGCGCTTCGCGACGCGGTCGCGGCGCAGTTGGCGGACGCAGGTGCGCCCCGAACGCCAGACATCGGCGGCGACGCGGGGACGGAGCACGTCGCGGCAGACCTGCGCGAGCGGGTCTCGTCCACCGCTGGGGACGGGCTATAACGTCTCCTCGAGGATCAGCCGGGTCTTCGTCGTCGTCACGTCGTCGAGCTCCCGCGTCTTGGTGATGAGTTCGTTGACGCGGCCGGTGTCGTCAGCGTCGACGACGACGACGATGTCGAGTTCGCCGGAGACTTGCCAGACGAAATCGACTTCGGGCCACTCGGCGATCTGGTCGCCGACGCGGTGGGTGTCGACGTCGACGGCGACGTCGACTTCGATCATGGCCTTGACGTTTCCCGTGCTCGTCGAGATGGTGAAGCGCTCGATGACGCCGTCCTCCTGCAAGCGCTCGACGCGGTTGCGGATGGTACCCTCGCTGACGCCGAGTTCGTCGCCGATCTCGGTGTAGGGGGTCCTGGCGTCGCGGCGGAGGACGTCCAGGATCTGCCGGTCGAGGTCGTCCATACGAGGGGAAGGGCGTGCCGGGCGAAAGAAGTTACGAATTTCGTAACGACGCTACGAAAGCAAGGCTTATAGTCGGGAGGTGCGTTCGCTTCTCGTAATGTCGGACGCCTACCTCGCCCTCGAAACGGGGGACGTAGTCGAAGCGCGTGCACGCGCCCCGGGTGCGGCCCAGGGCGAACTCGTGTTCACGACCGCCTACACCGGGTACGAGGAGAGTCTCACCGACCCCTCCTACGAGGCCCAGGTGCTCACCTTCTCCTACCCCCTCATCGGGAACTACGGCGTCCGAGAGGAGCGCTTCGAGTCCGAGCGCGTCCACCCCTACGCCGTCGTCGCGCGCGAGATGACCGACGACGTCGCCGAGTGGCTCGAAGCGGAGGGCGTCCCCGCCGTCGACCACGTCGACACGCGTGACCTCGTCACGGACATCCGTGATCGTGGCGCGATGAAGGTCGGCGTCTCCGCCGGCCCCGACGCCACACCCGAGGAGGCGAAAGCGCAACTCGATACGTGCCCACACATGAGTGACATCACGGACATCGGCGCGGACGTCAGCGTCGACGAACCCGTCCACCACGAGGGATCGGGCGCACGCGTCGCGCTGATCGACTGCGGCGCAAAGGGATCCATCGTCGAGTCGCTCACCGCGCGGAACGCCGACGTCCACGTTCTCCCCTACGACACTACCCCCGAGGAGGTTGCGGCGCTCGACCCGGACGTTCTCTTCATCTCGAACGGCCCCGGCGACCCCGCGAACTTCGAGGCCGCCCAAGCCCTCGTCGAGCACTTCACGGACGAACTCCCCATCGCGGGCATCTGCCTCGGCCAACAAGTCGTCGCACGCGCCCTCGGTGGGACGACGGAGAAGATGGACTTCGGCCACCGCGGCGTCAATCAGCCCGTCCTCGACCACGACACCGGCCGCGTCGTCATGACGACGCAGAATCACGGCTACACGGTCGCCGAGCCCGGGGACCTCACCGTCACGCAAGTGAACGTCAACGACGACACCCCCGAGGGCCTCGACAGCGCCGAGTACGGCATCCTCACGCGCCAGTACCACCCCGAGGCGAACCCCGGTCCGCACGACACCCTCGACTTCTTCGACGAAGTCATCGAACTCGCCGAGAGTCGGCAGGTCACCGCGTAAGCGCTCGAACGCTCAGTTTTTCGCCCTTCTTCGATTCATCCGTTCTGCTTTTGCACCTTCTCCCGTCTCGGCGAGCGACGGCTCTCGATGACGTCGTACGCGTCGCGCGAGCCGCCTTGGGACGATCCGCGAAAAACCGTAAAGCGTCGTAGGAGTAGCCGAGTTACCGCGCGCGCTGCGTTATTCGCCGCCCCATTTCGCGTTCGTGATGGGGCGAGAGCTGACGGACGCGACGTCGAGGTCGTCCGCGCGGTGGGCGAGCGCTTCGAGACTCGCCTCGGCGCTAGCGACCGTGGAGATGTAGGGGAGTTCCTCCTCGATGGCGGTCTGGAGCGCATCGACGTCGTCGCCGACGTAGAGGTCGAGTTCGTTCTGCCGGATCGCTTCCGGAACGTCGTCGAAGGACTGGACGTCGTAGTAGTCGTCGAAGCCGTCGACGTCGAAGCCGACGACGGCGACACCGTCCTCGGGGAGCGGGTTTCCGGCGGCGGACTGGGCCTTCTCGTAGGCCTTCCCGAACGTCCGGGCGGTGCCCATGACCTCGCCTGTGGACTTCATCTCGGGGCCGAGACGCGGGTCGGCGTCCTCGAAGCGGTCGAACGGCAGGACGACCTCTTTCACGCTGAACTGTTCGGGCACGCCCTCCTCGACGCCGAGGTCGGCGAGCGAGTCGCCCGCCATGACCTTCGCGGCGAGTTTGGCGATCGGAACGCCGGTCGCCTTCGAGACGAACGGCACCGTCCGCGAGGAACGGGGGTTCGCCTCGAGCACGTAGACCTCGCCGTCCTTCACAGCGAGCTGGACGTTGAGGAGGCCGACGGTTTCGAGGGCACGCGCGATCTCCTCGACGACCTCGCGGACGCGACCGAGCGTCTCGTCGTCGAGGTTCCGCGGTGGGATGACGCAGGCCGAGTCGCCGCTGTGGACGCCGGCGGCCTCGACGTGCTCCATCACGCCGCCGATGAGGACGTCCTCGCCGTCCGAGACGGCGTCGACGTCGAGTTCGACGGCGTCCGCGAGGAACTCGTCGACGAGAATCGGCTTGTCCGGAGCGACCCGGACGGCCTCCTCGATGTACTCCTCGAGCTCCGCGTCGCTGTGGACGACGTCCATCGCACGCCCACCGAGGACGTAGGACGGCCGGACGAGCACGGGATAGCCGATGTCGTGCGCGAGGTCGAGGGCCTCCGCTTTGCTCGTCGCCGTGCCACCGTCGGGTTGGCTGATCCCGAGGTCGTCCATCAGGACGTTGAACCGGTCGCGGTCCTCCGCCAAGTCCATCGCCTCGACGCTCGTCCCGAGGATTTTCGCATCGAGCCCGCGACGATCGATCTCGGCCTCAAGTTCGTCCGCGACGTTCACGGACGTCTGGCCGCCGAACTGGACCATCACGCCGTCGGCGCCAGTGGCCTCAACGACGTCCGCGACCTCTTCGGCGGTGATCGGCTCGAAGAAGAGCCCGTCACTGGTGTCGTAGTCGGTCGAGACCGTCTCGGGGTTGTTGTTGACGACGTGGGCCTCGACGCCCTCCTCGCGCAGCGCACGCACGGCGTGGACGGAGCAGTAGTCGAACTCGACGCCCTGTCCGATGCGGATGGGGCCACCGCCGACGACGACGACCGAATCGGTGTCGTGATCGACGCGGAGTTCACCGCCCGCGGACTCACCCTCGAAGGGCCCGCTGAACCATTCGGGCTTGCGTGAGGAGTAGTAGTACGGCGTCTGGGCTTCGAACTCGCCCGCGCAGGTGTCGACCTGTTTGTAGGTGCGCCCGGGGACGTCGGCCTCGACGTCCGCGACGCTCACGCCCGCACCATCGGGGCGGGGCTCGGGACCGTCCGCCGAGGCCTCTGCCTCGACGTCGGCGGGCAGCCACGACGGGTGCGTGTCGTCGAACGCGCCGCCGGCGAGCGCCGTGATCTCGTGGTTCGTGAAGCCCTCGATGGCGGCGTCAGTGAATTTCCCTTCTTTCGCGCCGTCGGCCGCGTCGGCGATCCGGGCGAAGCGCTCGACGTACCACTCCTCGATGCCCGTGAGGTCGACGACCTCGTCGATCGTGAAGCCGCGATCGAACGCCTCGAAGATCGCGTAGGGGCGATCCGGGCTCGGGCGCGCGACGTACGTCTCGGCGAGCTCGTCGTCCGAGAGAGTCGCCCAGTCGACGTCGGGTTCGTACTCGCTCGAACGCATCGCCTTCAACAGCGACTCCTCGAAGGTGCGCCCGATCGCCATCGCCTCGCCCGTGCTCTTCATGGCGGTGCCGAGCGTGAAGTCCACGTTGTCGAACTTGTCCTTGGGCCAGCGCGGCACCTTCGTGACGACGTAGTCGATCGCGGGCTCGAAGGCGGCCGTCGTCTCGCCCGTGATCTCGTTCGTGATCTCGTGGAGACGCTTGCCGAGCGCGACCTTCGCGGTGACGCGCGCGATGGGGTAGCCGGTCGCCTTCGAGGCGAGCGCCGAGGAGCGCGAAACGCGGGGGTTGACCTCCACCACACGATATTCGCCGCCGGGCGTGCCGTCGTCGCGCCACGCGAACTGGATGTTACACCCGCCCTCGATACCGAGGTCGCGGATGACCTCCAAGGCAGCGTCGCGCATCTCCTGGTGGCCGTCGTCCGGGATGACCTGCGAGGGCGTGACGACCGTGGACTCACCGGTGTGGATGCCCATCGGGTCGATGTTCTCCATGTTGCAGATGATGACGGTGGAGTCGCCGGCGTCGCGCATCACCTCGTACTCGAGTTCGACCCAGCCGGCGATGGATTCGGTGATGAGCACCTCGTCGTTCCGGGAGAGACGCAGGCCCTTGCGGACGCGCTCTTTGAGGACCTCCATGTCCTCGACGACGCCGGAACCGGAGCCGCCGAGGGTGTAGGTCGTCCGCATGATGACCGGGAGGCCGCCGACCGATTCGACGGCGTCCTCGACGCGCTCGCCGAGGCCCTCGGCGGTGAGGTCCTGGACGCTCTCGCCCTCGTCGAGGCTGATGGTGGTCGAGCGTGCAACGGGCTGACCGAGGTCGTGCATCCGCTGGCGGAAGAGCTCGCGGTCCTCCGTCGCGTAGATGGTATCGAGGGGCGTGCCCATGATCTCGACGTCGTACTCGTCGAGGACGCCTTCCTCAGCCAGTTCGGCGGTAACGTTCAGGCCCGTCTGACCGCCGAGGCCGGCGATCACGCCGTCGGGTTCCTCTTCGGCGATGACCTCCGCGATGGCGTCGGTGGTGATGGGTTCGATGTACACCTCGTCCGCCATCTCGGGGTCCGTCATTATCGTGGCGGGGTTGGAGTTGACGAGGACGACTCGGGCCCCTTCCTCCTGGAGGGCGCGACACGCCTGCGCGCCGGAGTAGTCGAACTCTGCCGCCTGGCCGATCTGTATCGGGCCGCTTCCGATGAGGAGGACGGTCCGGTCGTCACTCATGTCTATCGCAGACGAGTGCGTACATCGTAATAAGCGAACCGAAACGATGCAGATCTCGTAACCGGATTTCGAAAATCGTAATCCGCGGCGACGGCAGCGGGGCCACGGGTGACGTCCGCTCTGCACGTCCGCGACGCGTCGCGCGTGCGCCTCACGCGGGCGCGTCGTACTCGTCCTGCCAGTCGCGGTTTCGCCGGTAGCGCTCGACGAACGCCGCCACGTCGAAATCGAGCATCTGTTCCTCGAAGTCGCCCTGTGCGGCGTCGTCGCGCGCGTGGCTCACGGCGTGCTCCATCAACTCGACGACGAGTTCGACGACGTGCTCGTGGAGCGTCCGCGCGTCGAAGGCCGTCACCCACAGCATCGCGTAGCCAACCCGCCCGTCGTCCGTCGCGTCGACGACCGTCACGTCGTCCGGGAACTCCTCCAGCACGCTCCCCATGAGGTGGGGGGTGCCGAACGTCTCGAAGGCGTCGTCCTCGCCCACGCTCACCGTCTCGCGCAGGACGTCGACGACGGCCTCCGGCACGAAACGCGAGGGAGGATGCATGTCCATCACGACGGCGTGGCGCTCACCGCAGGCGCACTCGTACTCGCGCATCCCGAGATCGAACACCGAGCGGTGGACCGTCTCCCCGCAGGGGAGGACGACGGTCCCGTCGTCCGGGGCGTCGTCATGTCCCGACCCACCACCGTCGCCGCCGGCGTCCGGCACACGCGGTCCCGTGTCGGTCATCTACGGCCAGTCGTCGCGGTCGGGTTCGCCACCTTCGGCCTCTGTCTCCGCGGGGTCGCCGAGCTCCCACCCGGCCGCCTCGGCGGCGTCCTCGACGGCGAGATACTCCCACCCCGTCTCGCCGGCGAGCGCCTCGTCGGCCTCGCTCGCGCCGACGAAGACGTGTCGATCGGTCTCGAACTGGCTCTTCACGTTCTCCAAGCTCTCACGTTTGTCCTTCGGACCGGAGAAGAAGTCCTGTCTGATCCGGCGCTTGCGCGTGAAGTTCGTGACGACGTACGTCGGCTCGTCGCTCACGACGCCGATGTACTCGGTCCACTGTCGGGCGTCCGCGAACGCCGTCCCGGGCTTCACGAGTCGCTTGAGCGCGGCCAGCTCGAAGGCGAGCGTCATGTCCGTGCTCCCGCCGCTCATGCTCATAGGTACGAAAGGGCCGCTCGCGTGGAAAACGGCTTCGGTCGGGGCGGTCGCGCCCACGCCTGAGGGATGACACCGCGGTGTGGCACGGCCGCCGCCGTGCGTCCCCTCGGCCACTGACGCCGTCCGCGCGACGGCGTACGCGAAAGAAGCGCGTGTCGCCGGAACTTCTTACAGGTCGACGTCGAGCTCTTCGAGTTCGAAGTTCTGTTCGAGGAGGACGTCCGACTGGTCGGCGACGTCCGCCTCGGCGCGGATGAGCTGTTTGTACTTCGACTGTGGGGCGAGGTCACCGATGAGGACGCCACCGATGAGCTTCCCGTCCTCGAAGGCGAGGCGCCGCCACTCCGTCTCCGAATAGCGCCGTTCGGCGTGCTCGTCGCCGTCCGTCGGGAAGCCAAAGGAGAGGAACGGGAAGTCGAAGTGCGTGATGGAGTACGAAGAGACCCAGCGGAACGCCTCAACGTCGTCTTCGACGTCGTCGGCGGTCATCGCGTGCCCGGCGACGGACCCTTGCTGTTTCGCGGAGCCCCACGACCCGTTTTGCGCGTGCGTGTCGCGGATCGTGTCGTAGAAGCGCGTGATGTCGCCGGCCGCGTAGACGTCCTCGACGTCGGTGCGCATGTACTCGTCGACGACGATCCCGTCGTCGATCGTCACGCCCGTGTTCTGGAGGAACTCGACGTTGAAGTTGAGACCGATGGCAATGCCGACGAACTCCGATTCGTAGCGCTTGCCGTCGCCCCCGAGTGTCGCGACGACGTGCCCGTCGTCGTCCGTCTCGAAGCCCGACGCGCCGGACTCGAAGACCGGCTCGATGCCCTTCTCGGCGAGCGCGTCGTGGATGATCTCCGCACCGTCCTCGCTGAGGGCGTAGCGCCACCAGCGGTTGCCGCGCATCAGGTATTTCGCGTCGATGTCCTGGCCGGCGCAGATGGCCGCGAGGTCGATTCCAAGGAGACCCGCACCGACGATGACGCCCGACTCAGCCTTCTCGGTGTGCTCCCGAATACGGCGGGCGTCCTCGAACGTCCAGAAGTGGTGGATGCCGTCCGCGTCGCTGTTCTCGACAGGGAGCTGTGTGGGTGTCCCACCGGTCGCGACGAGCAATGCGTCGTACTCCAAGTCGGCGCCCTCGTGTGTGTGGACGACGTGCCCGTCGGTGTCGATGTCCGTGACGAGCGTGTTGAGCCGCAGATCGATGTCGCGTTCGTCGTACCACGACTCGTCGTGGATGGAAATCGGCGCCTCGGGGAGTTTCCCCTTGGCGAACTCCTTGATCAGGATACGGTTGTAGAGGGCCTCGCCCTCGTCGGTGAGGATGGTGACGTCGGCGTCGGGTTCGCGCTCGCGGATCGTTTCCGCCGCGGAACTCCCCGCGACCCCGTCACCGATGATCACGAACGACTGGCTCATAACTGGCACTGTGCGTTCCGGGTTAAAGTCGATTGCTATCCGTTGGTGCTTCCGGCAGTCGTTACCGCTGTGTGTCACGGAATCACCGCGATGGGTGGGTCTTTGTACGTCGCTTCCCATACTCCGCGTATGAAGTTGCGGCAGAACGTCACGCACTTCGCGGCGCAGAAGGCCTTGGAAATGCCCGGTGTCGGTGATGTCGTCCACGAGAAACTCGTCGACATCCACGTCTCCGTCTTCGGCGGGTGGGCCGATCCCGAGTACCGCGAGGAGCGGATCCCGCACCTCGAGGCGTTCTTCGACGCCAGCACCGAGATGTACCTCACTGCCCTCCAAGACGGGTTCGACGAAGCGACGGCCCGCGAGATGACGCACGTCGTTGCCACCTTCGACTTCTACAACCACGGCTGGGCGGAGATGATGGAGTACCCCCCGGAAGAGGTCGACGCCCACTACGAGCGCCACCGCGACTTCTTCGAGACACACGACATCACCGTCGAGGACCCCCTCGGCGAGTTCGCTCCCGAGGGCGGACTCCCCGAGGCCACCGCCACGCCCAAGCGGCTAGAGGAGGGCGACTTCCCGCACGCCGAAGCCGGGTTCGCCGACGACGTCTACGTCGAGGACGACGACGGCGAAACGAAACGCGGGAGCCAAGCGGCACCCGAAGGCGTGGACGTCGGCGACGCGCCCGGCACGAGCGAGCGCTGACCGCAGACCGTCGCCGTCAATCCATCCGCTCCGTGATTCGGTCGGCAACCTCGTAGCCGGCGACGATCCCACCGTTCAGCGAGCGCTCGGGATACTGCGCCTCGCTCGCCATTCCCGCGTAGTAGACCCCCGGTGCGCCGTCGTCGGCGAGGTCGTAGGGCACCACCATGTCGAGATAGCCGCGCTCGTAGATCGGCGCCGTCCGGGGGTTGCGCGCCGTCTTCACCCAGTTGACCGAGTCACGATCGAAGTCGGGGAACAGCGCCTCGATCCCCTCGAGCCACGTGTCGGCCACCTCCTCGTCGTCCATTCGCCACACCGGATCCTCGGGGCTCTGGATGTACTTCGGAACGTAGAGGAGGTGTTCGCCGCCGTAGTGCGATTCGTCGATGAAGTTCGTGTGCTCGATCAGCGCCCCGAACGGCGCGTCGTCGGCGACGTTCAGCCAGTACGTGTCCGTGAGCGACTCCGACATGGAGATCACGGAACAGACCGTTCCCTGGAACTCGATGTCGCACTCGTAGCCCGTGAGATCCTCGAGGACGTTCGGCATCGCCGCGACGACGACCGAATCGACGGCGTGCGTCTCGGTCGTCCCGTCCCCGGATTCGGCGGTCAGCGTCTCCACGCCCTCCTCGCCGAACGAGAGTTCGGTCACGCGGGTGTTCGTTTCCACGGTGTCGCTCCCGACATCGTATAGGAGTTCGTCCAAGAGACGACCGAATCCCCCACGGAGATAGCCGAGGGGTTCGCCCTTCAGCAGGTCGCGCTCTCCGCGGAACTTGATGCGCCCGAGCAGCCACGCCGCCGAGACGTCCTCCGCGCGCTCGCCGAACTTCGCCTCCAAGAGCGGCTCGAAGAACGTCTCGTAGACGTTCTTCGTCGTGTGCTCGATGCAGAACTCCTTGACAGGGACGTCCTCGTAGTCCTCGAGATCATCGTAGGAGTCAAACGTCGGGATCCCGCCGCGCACGTCGACGTCGAGGACGAGCATTCCCAACCGGAAGGTGTCGTAAAGACTCCAGTAAGGAAAGGAGAGGATCTCCCACGGTTTGTCCATCGGGTGGATCGTCCCGTCGATGTAGTAGGCGTTCTTCCCGATCGGCCACGTCAGGTCGTCGCCGAGGCCCAGCTCCTCGATCAGCTCGACGACCGTCTCCTCGGAGCCCGAGAGGTGGTGGTAGAACTTCTCCAAGCGATCCCCGCCCGTCTCGTACGTCGCCGCGAGTCCCCCGACCTGGTCGGACGCCTCGAACACCGTCACCTCACGGCCCGCGGCCTGCAGTCGTCGCGCCGCCGCCAACCCCGCGATCCCGCCGCCAACGATCCCGATCATACCACCGATTCAGGGAGAACCGGGGTTAGGGTTTCGGAACGACCTTTTGCAGCGCTCGGCGCGGCTTCGCCGCGCCGTCGCTGGCAAAAGCTCGGCCAAAAGCCCGTCGGACCACCTTCCGTGGTCCTCGGGCCTCGCGCTGACGCGCGAGTGAACCGCTTCGCTCAGGTTCTAACGAACCACTCGCTCACGGACGCTAGCCTCCGTGGTTCGGTTGGTCCACGTGCGAGTCGAGCGGGACAAAGCAGTTGACATCCTCCTTCGCGTAAACGCGGAGGAATCCTGAGCGTTGGAGATTTCAGGTTTGCAGTCTCACCGAGCATCCAGACGGTAAGAATCCGTGGGGATGCTCGTGGTCTAGACGGATGGGACTGCTGGGAGTGCCAAGCCCCCGGTACTCCTATCCCCCATCATATACGGACTCCCAGAGTTGTTTTTGCCTCGGGGAGTCCGGCAGACCTCAACGGACTCGGAGTTACTTTCGTGGTGCGTTCAGCAGTCAACTCCGGCCGAATCCTGTGAGGGTTCGCCGGTCATCGACTGGTTCCGATTATTGTTTGATTGCTTGGGGCGGCAGGCCGCCATCGTAGGACGAGGCGGAATCGCTCCGTTCCCAGCCTGATTCCTACGTTCACAGTGGAGTGCCTGCCACTTGAATCTACAGATTGAAAATCTCAGACTGGGAGGATAGTGTGGATTGGTTCCGTGTTGTCGGATTCATCTTGCGGCTGAAGCCGCAGGTATTCTCCTCGATTCTGTATAACCGACTGTGTCCTTCGTACCGGTATGCTTCCACTCACCTTCGGCGGTTCGACTCAATTAACGCTGATACTCTCTATTGCAGTTCTGCTGTTCGCTTACGTCGTCTACAAGGTGTTCTGGAGCGAGTGAGCAAGTTCGGTATCTCGTCCGTATCTTAACGTTCGCAGCGGTCGCGGTGCGGTCCAGCGTACTCGCGCCTCTGGCGCGAGTTTCTCCGGTCGCCTCCGGCGACCGGTCTTTTTCACCCATGTTTTTGCGGGGACGGGTGCGCGGAGCGCACCCGACCCGGAAAAAGATGGTTCGCTACGCTTTTCAGCCCCCACACGGTACGCCACGCCATGCTTACGGTCCGTGCGCCTGCGACGAGTGCGAACCTCGGGAGCGGGTTCGACGTGTTCGGCGTCGCGCTCGACCGCCCCGCGGACGTCGTCACGGTCGAACGGGCCGCGGAGACGACCATCGAGGTCTCGGGGGCCGGCGCGCAGTACATTCCGGAGGATCCGGCGAAGAACACGGCGGGCGTTGTCGCCCGCGAGCTCGACGCGCCGGCGCACATCCACATCGACAAGGGCGTCCGGCCCTCCTCGGGGCTGGGGTCCAGCGCGGCGTCGGCGGCGGCGGCCGCAGTCGCGCTCGATGCGCTCTACGAACGCGGGCATACGGAGGAGGAGCTCGTCCGCGTCGCCGCGGAGGGCGAGGCCGCGGTCTCGGGGGAGGCACACGCGGACAACGTCGCGCCGTCGATCCTCGGGGGGTTCACCGTCGTCCGCGACGACGGCGTGCTCAGTATCGACGCGACGGTTCCGCTGGTGGCGTGCCTCCCGGAAATCGTGGTGTCGACGCGTGACGCACGCGGCGTCGTCCCGCACTCGGCCGAGATGTCGGACATCGTGCACACGGTCGGGAGCGCCGCGACGCTCACGGCGGGGATGCAACGCGACGACCCGGCGCTCGTCGGACGCGGAATGGACGAACGCGTCGTGACGCCCGCGCGCGCGAGACTCATCGACGGCTACGACGACGTCTGCGCGGCCGCGGCCGATGCGGGTGCGACGGGCGTCACGGTCAGCGGTGCGGGGCCGGCGATCATCGCGGCGTGCGACCCCTCGTGCCAGCGCGCCGTCGCCTCCGAGATGGTTGAGGCCTTCGAGGAGGCGGGCGTCGACGCGCGGGCCTATCGCTCCTCGGTGGGGCGGGGTGCCGAAATAATCGAACGCTGAGACGCGAGGAACGCGCTTAGAGACGCTCGACGATGGCGTTCGTCACGTCCGTCGTCGCGGCGTCGCCGCCGAGGTCAGGCGTCCGCGGGCCGTGGGCGAGCACGCTCTCGACGGCGTCTCGGACGTCCTCGGCCTCGTCGTCATACTCAAGGTACTCGAGGAGCATCGCCGCAGACAGCACGGTCGCGCAGGGGTTAGCGACACCCTGGCCGGCGATGTCCGGTGCGGTGCCGTGGACGGGTTCGAAGAGCCCGCGTTCCTCGCCGATGTTCGCCGACGGCAGGAGACCGAGGCCACCGACGAGACCGGCCGAGAGGTCGGAGAGGACGTCACCGGCGAGGTTCGGACAGACGACGACGTCGTACTCCTCGGGGCGGAGACAGAGGTGCATGGCGAGCGCGTCCATCAGCGCCGCGTCCGTCTCGACGCCATGCTCCTCGGCGACGCGCTGGACCGTGTCGCGGAAGAGCCCGTCCGTCTCGCGCATCACGTTCGCCTTGTGTGCGACCGTGAAGCCCTCGGGGGCGAACTCGCAGGCGTATTCGGCGAGGCGCTCGCTCGCGGACTGCGAGACGACGCGCGTCAGCGTCGAGACGTCGTCCGTGAGTCGGGCCTCGTGGCCGGCGTAGACGCCCTCCGTGTTCTCACGGAGGAAGACGACGTCCATGCCCGGTTTGAGCGCGTCGACGCCCGGATACGTCCGCGCTGGCCGGACGTTGACGAAGGAGTCGACGGCGTCCCGCAGCGGAAGGATGACGTCGGCAGCGCTCTCGCCGGCCGCGCCGAACAGCGTCGCGTCGGCGTTCGCGGCGAGGTCGCGTGTCTCATCGGGCAGCGGCTCGCCTCCCTCCTCGGCGACGTGGTCGCCCGCGGCGGCCTCGACGAACTCGAAGTCGACGCCCGTGGCCTGCAGGACGTCGACCGCGGCGGGGACGACTTCCTGGCCGATGCCGTCGCCGGGGATGACGACGATCTCCTCAGTCATCGGTCTCGGCGCGGGGGAGCGATTCGGACTCGACGTACGGGAGGGACTCGGCGACATCGCGCGTCGCGGCCGCGTTCGCCTCCATCAGCGCCGTCGTGTCCCAGACGCCCTCGACGAGCGCCTTGTGCTGGGCCTTATCGACGGTCGCGTCGAGTTCGTTGCTGCCGTACTCGATCGTTTCACGCACGACGTCGACGTGGAGCTCCTCCTCCGGATGGTCGTCCACCCACTGCTGGAGGGCGTTGATCGACTCGTGATCCGCGGTCAACGTCGGAATTCCGAGTGCGAGGCAGTTGCCCGCGAAGATCTCCGCGAAGGACTCCCCGACGATCGCGTCGATCCCCCAGCGCATCAGCGCCTGCGGGGCGTGCTCGCGCGAGGAGCCACAGCCGAAGTTCGAGTTCACCACGAGGACGTTCGCACCTTGGTAGCGGTCCTCGTTGAACGGGTGGTCCTTCTCCTCGTCCTCGTCGTCGAAGCGCTGATCGAAGAAGGCGTACTCGCCGAGGCCGTCGAAGGTGACGACCTTCATGAAGCGCGCCGGGATGATCTGGTCGGTGTCGATGTCGTTGCCGCGCACCGGGATGCCGGTGCCGGTCACTTCCTCGACGGTGTCGGCGGGTCCGTCCTCGATGTCGCTCACGCCAGGGTCACCCCCTTGAGGTCGCGCACGTCAGTCACTTCCCCGGTGATCGCTGCCGCGGCGACCATCCGCGGGTTCATCAGGACGGTGCGCCCATCCTTCGACCCCTGCCGGCCGATGAAGTTCCGGTTCGACGACGACGCGCAGGCCTCGTCGCCCTGCAGTTGATCGTCGTTCATCCCGAGACACATCGAACAGCCGGCGTCGCGCCAGTCGAAGCCGGCCTCTTTGAACACCTCGTCGAGGCCCTCGGCCTCCGCGGCAGCCTTCACGCGCTGGCTGCCGGGGACGACGAACGCGCGAACGTCGTCGTCGACCTCGCGGCCCTCGACGACGTTCGCGGCCGCGCGGAGGTCCGGGAGGCGAGCGTTCGTACACGACCCGAGGAAGGCGACGTCGATGTCGTAGCCCGCCATCGTCTCGCCGGGTTCGACGCGCATGTGGTCCTGCGCACGTCGCGCGACGTCCGCATCGCCGGATTCCATCTCCTCAGGGTCCGGAATGGGGTCAGTGATGCCGATACCCTGTCCGGGCGTGGTCCCCCACGTGACGACCGGTTCGAGCTCGGACGCGTCGATCGTGACGACGTCGTCGTACTCGGCGTCGTCGTCGGAGCGGATCGACTCCCAGTACTCCTTGTGACGCTCGAACTTCTCGGGGTCGTCGGCGTACGCGTCGGTCTCCGCGAGCCACTCGTAGGTTGTCTCGTCGGGATTGACGTAGCCCGCGCGCGCACCGCCCTCAATGGACATGTTGCAGATGGACATGCGACCCTCCATCCCGAGGCTCTCGATGGCCTCGCCGCCGTACTCGTAGACGTGGCCGACGCCGCCGTCCGTGCCGAGGCGGCGGATGATCTCGAGGATGACGTCCTTCGCCTCGACGCCGGGGCCGAGTTCACCCTCGACCTCGATGCGTCGGACCTTCTGTTTCTCCATCGCGATACACTGCGTCGCGAGGACGTCCCGGATCTGCGAGGTGCCGATGCCGAACGCGACGGCGCCGAACGCGCCGTGGGTTGCCGTGTGCGAATCGCCACAGACGATGGTCTTGCCGGGGGTAGTGATCCCCTGCTCCGGACCAATGACGTGGACGATCCCCTGATTCCCCGTCGTGGGGTCGTCGAACTCGATGCCGGCGTCCCGGACGTTCTCCTCCAGTTCCTCCATCATGCGCTCGGCGGCGTCGTTCTCGAACGGCCGGGAGCGATCGCCCGTCGGGACGATGTGGTCCACCGTCGCGTGCGTCAGCTCGGGGTACGCGACGTCGAGGTCGCGCTCTTGGAGCATGCCGAACGCCTGCGGGCTCGTTACCTCGTGGATGAGGTGGAGGCCGACGAACAGCTGCGTCTGGCCCGTGGGGAGCGTCGTGACCGTATGCTCGTCCCAGACCTTGTCGTAGAGCGTGCCCTCGCTCATTGACGTACCTCGGCCCGCTCAGTCTCGTCCTCCGTCTCCTGCTCCTCGGCCCACGCGAAGAGGTCGCGGAGGCGCTCGCCGACCGCCTCGATGTCGTGGTTCTCCTCGCGGGCGCGAAGCTGCTTGTACTTCGGCCGGTTCGCCTGGTTCTCGGTGATCCACTCCTGGGCGAACTCGCCGTTCTGGACCTGCTCGAGGACCTCCTCCATGTTCTCACGCGCCGTCTCGTCGACGATGGCGGGACCCTGCGTCAGCCCGCCGTATTCGGCCGTGTCGGACACCGAGTCCCACATCTCCGTGAGCCCGCCCTCGTACATCAGGTCGACGATGAGCTTCAGTTCGTTGAGAACCTCGAAATACGCCATCTCGGGGCTGTAGCCCGCATCGACGAGGACCTCGTAGCCCTGTTTGACGAGCGCGGTCGCGCCGCCACAGAGGACGGCCTGCTCGCCGAACAGGTCGGTTTCGGTCTCCTCGCGGAACGTCGTCTCGATGACGCCCGCGCGTGCACAGCCGATGGCGTTCGCGTACGCGAGGGCCTGCTCTTTCGCATCGCCCGTCTCGTCCTGATAGACGGCGACGAGTCCGGGCGTTCCCTCGCCCGCCTCGTAGTTCCGCCGAACGAGGTGACCGGGGGATTTCGGCGCGACCATCGTCACGTCGACCCCTTCTTTGGGGGTGATCTGGCCGTAGTGGATGTTGAAGCCGTGGGCGAACTGGAGCGTGTCGCCGGCTTCGAGGACCTCTTCGATCTGGTCGTAGACGTCCGGCTGGACGGTGTCCGGGACGAGGATGCTCACCACGTCCGCCTCCGCGGCCGCCTCAACCGGTGTCTCGACACGCAGGCCGTCCTCTTTCGCAGCGTTCCGGGAGGCGGATCCCTCGCGCAGGCCGACGACAACGTCGACGCCCGACTCGTCGAGGTTCTGGGCGTGTGCGTGGCCCTGGCTCCCGTAACCGAGCACCGCGACCGTCTCGTCGGCGAGGTACTCGGGGTTCGTGTCTTCTTCGTGATACACCGGCTGGGTGAAGTCGTTATCGTCGCTCATTGATCGTGGGTTTCGTGTGCCGTGAACTCCGTGCCGCCGGCGAGCGCGGCGGTGCCCGTGCGGGCAACTTCGCGCACGCCGAACCGTTCGAACGCCTCGACCGCGGCGTCGATCTCACTCTCCGTACCGGTCAACTCGACCGTCACGACCTCCGGGCCGGCCTCGACGGCCTCACCGCCGTACATCTCCGCGACGGCCGTGACGCCCGCGGGATCGTCGTCGCCGACCTTGATGAGCGCGAGTTCGCGCTCGGTCGCGGCCTCGAGTTCGCGGACCGCGTGGACGGGGACGAGCTTTCGGAGTTGACGCTTGACCTGCTCGACGCCGGGGTCGGTCTCCTCGACGACGATCGTCATGCGCGCGAGGCCCTCGGCGGCCGTCGGGCCGACCGTCAGGCTCTCGATGTTGAACTGGCGGCGCGCGAACAGCCCCGACACCTCCGCGAGGACGCCGGGCTCGTGATCGACGAGCGCCGACAGCACTTCGCGTCTGACCTCGGGTTCGGCCTCCACCTGTGGATCGATGCGGATGCCCTGTTTGTTCCGGCGCCCGTTCGGATGCGGGCGTTCCTCGGGCGCGGGCCCGGGGAGTTCGCCGGTCATCGCCGCTCACCTCGCGTAGTCGTCTCGCGTCCGCGTCCGTGTCCGTTCATAGGTGTCCCTCCTGCAGGGCGAACAGCCCGTTCGCGCCGCCGCTGGCGACCATCGGATAGACGTCCTCCCGAGGGTCGATGTGACAGTCGATGACACTGGGACCGTCGTAGTCGCGTGCGGCCGCGATGGTGTCCGCGACGTCGTCGTACTCGTCGAGCGTGAAGCCCTTCGCGCCGAACGCCTCGGCGAGCGTGGCGAAATCCGGCCCCCACGGATACTCGGAGGCCATCCGGCGACCCTCGAAGAAGGCGTCCTGCCACTGGCGGACCATCCCGACCGCCTCGTTGTTCAGCACGCAGACCGTCAGATCGAGGTTCTCGCGGACAGCGACGGAGAGCCCCTGGACGGTCATCAGGAAGGAGCCGTCGCCGTCGAAGCAGACGACCTCTTGGTCGGGGGCGGCAACCTTCGCGCCGATCGCGGCGGGGAGGCCGTACCCCATCGTCCCGAGGCCGTGACTCGAGATCCACGTCCGAGGCTCGGTGAACGTCCAGTACTGGACGGCCCACATCTGGTGCTGGCCGACCCCGGTGGTGACGATGGTGTCGTCGTCCGTCGCCTCGTCGAACGCCTCGACGACGAACTGCGGCTTGAGCGGTTCGTCCTCGGGGGCGTCGTAGTCCATGGGGTACTCCTCCTTCCAGTGGAGACACTGATCACGCCACCCCTCGGCGTCCGGGGAGCGCGCCAGCGCGTCGTCGAGCTGGCGCAACACCGTGCTCGCGTCGCCGACGAGCGGGTAGTCCGCGTGGACGTTCTTCGAGATCTCCGAGGCGTCGATGTCGACGTGGATGACCTCGGCCTCGGGCGCGAACGTGTCGACGCCGCCGGTGAGGCGGTCGTCGAAGCGCGTGCCGACGCCGAGCAGCACGTCGCAGTGCGTGATCGCCATGTTCGCGTAGCCGGTGCCGTGCATGCCCGCCATCTCCATGGCGAGCTCGTGCGTCTCGTCGAAGGCACCGACGCCCGGCATCGTCGTGATGACCGGGATGCCGTGATCGATGGCGAACTGTCGCAGTTCGTCACTCGCCTCGCCCTTGATGACGCCGCCGCCGGCAAGGATCGCGGGTCGTTCCGCGTCTGCAAGCGCGCGTGCGGCACGGCTCACTTCCTCGGCGTCGGCCTCGTCGGGGACGACGTGCGTCTCCGGCCCCTCCGCGGGACCGGGGCGCGCGACGTCCTCAGCGTTCGAGACGTCCTTGGGCAGATCAACGAGCGTCGGACCTTGGCGACCGTCGCGGGCGAGCGCGAACGCCTCGCCGACGGTGTCGCCGACGGTGTCCGGATCGCTCGCGAAGTAACTCGACTTCGTCACGGGACGGGTGATTCCCGTCGTGTCCGCCTCTTGGAAGGCGTCGTTGCCGACCATGTCGGTCGCCACCTGCCCCGTCAGGGCCAGTAGCGGCTCCGAGTCCATGTCGGCGTCGGCGATGCCGGTGACGAGGTTGGTCGCGCCGGGGCCGGACGTCGCCAGGCAGACACCCGGGTCGCCCGTGACGGCGCCGTACGCATCGGCGGCGTGGGCGGCGCCCTGTTCGTGTGCCATCGTGACGTGGTGGATGTCGCTCTGATAGAGCGCGTCGTAGATGGGCATGATCGCGCCGCCCTGCACGCCGAAGGCGGCCTCAACGCCGGCGTCCTCCAATGCAGTCACGACGGATGACGCACCCGTCGGTAGCGTCTCCGCCTCGCGCTCGGTGGTTCGTTCTGGTTCGCTCTCGCTCATTATGTAGTGTGTGTGGTGCGGTCGCTGATCGGTCGATCGGCCGGTACTGACGCTCGGGAAGGATGAGGAGGGAGGGGCCTTACGCTCCTACAATGAACGTCGGGACGGCGGCGACGACGCTGCCACGGGGTCGGCCGGTCTGCGCGGTCAGTCGTCGCATCGTTGTCAGCAATAGGCGTCGCTCCTATTTGAACCTTCCCGGCCGCGCAAGCGTTGCCGAACGAGGGCATGACGTCTCAGGCCCTCACTTCGGCCGATTCGCGCTCGATGCCGACGTCCGCCGCGAACTCGTGGAGGTCGTCCGTGGTGACGCGGCGTTTCCCGGCGGCGTGCTCCTTCACGCGCTTAGTGACCGCCACGACCTCGTCGTCGGTCGGCGCGTAGCCGGCCTCCTCCAAGTGTTGGCGGACCGCGTTCGTCCCCGTATGCTTCCCGAGGACGATCGACCGCTCCGCGCCGATCATCTCGGGGGTCATCACGCCGGGCTCGAACGTCTCCGAGTTCTCGATGACGCCCGCGGCGTGGATGCCCGACTCGTGGCTGAAGGCGTTCTTCCCCACGACGGGCTTGTTGTCGGGGATGGGGACGCCGGACTTCTCGGCGACCACCTTCGAGAGCTCGGCGATCCCGGTCGTGTCGATGCCGGTGTCGACGCCGTAGAGGCTCTCGATGGCCATGACGACCTCCTCCAAGGAGGCGTTTCCGGCGCGCTCGCCGATGCCGTTGACGCTCACCTGCGCCTGGTCGGCCCCGGCGACGATCCCCTCGACGGCGTTCGCGGTCGCCATCCCGAAGTCGTCGTGACAGTGCACGTCGATCCGCGCGTCCGTGTGATCGCGCACGTACTGGACGAGGTCGGCGAACCGACTCGGCGTGGCGATCCCGACGGTGTCAGGGAGGTTCACCCAATCGACGCCCGCCGAATCGACCGCTTCCAAGACCTCGGCAAGGTACTCGGGGTCGGTCCGGGTGACGTCCATCGGGGAGTACATGACTTCGACACCGGCGTCCGCGACCTGCTCGACGGCGTCGACCGAGCGGGTGATGACCTCCTCGCGCGTGGAGTGCATCGAGTCCTCGATCTGGATGTCGCTGGTGGACGCGAAGACGTGCACCATGTCGACACCAGCGTCGATGGCGGCCTCGACGTCGGACTCGACGACGCGCGCCAGTCCGCAGGTCGTGGCGTCCGTCGCCTCGGCGACGTCGCGGACGGCCTCGAACTCCGCCTCGGAGTTCGCGGGGAAGCCGGCCTCAATGACGTGGACACCCATCCCGTCGAGCAGCGCCGCAATCTCGCGTTTGTCGTCGTAGTCGAACGACGTGCGTGGCGTCTGCTCACCGTCGCGGAGCGTCGTGTCGAAAATTCGTGCGTCGTCGATCTCGTCGTTATTGTGGGCTAATGTGCCCTGGAAGAACCCGTTCCCCCGGACTCGCACCGGGAATGTCGTTAGATGACATCGTGTACCCGTCTCAAGTTCGCCCACCCACATAAGGATATCCCTCTCATCTCGCTGCCGGACTCCGATCCGCGTCAGACGACGCCGAGCCCGACGCTCACCGCGAGGACGCAGGCCCCGCCGATGACCGTGCTGACGACGGCGTGCGTCCGAAGGGTATCGAGGAGCGCGTGGTCGTGGCCGTCGTGTTCGTGAGTGACCGCATCGTGGATTTCGCCGCCGACCTCACAATCCGGGAGGAAGTCCATGGCGATGTGGAGGAAGACCCCCGCGGCGAAGCCGAAGACCACGGCGTCGACGGCCGGGTTCGGCGGGACGTGGAAGAGCGAGACGGCGACGGCGGCGATGCCGACGGCGGCCGACGGCAGTAGCAGGGGCGCGACCGAACGGCCGTCGAGGCGGAGGCGGCGCGCGGCCGCGTAGCCGGCGGGGCCTTTGTGCGAGACGATGGCGAGCCCGAGAACGGCACCGAGCTCCGGCATCGCGGCGTAGACGGCGCCGATGATGGCGCCGGCTGCGAGGGCGTGCGCGGTGAGCTGCGCCGCCGTCCGGTCGATCGGGAACTGGCGGTGGGAGAGCCGGTGGCCGACGGTGTGCGCGGCGAAGCCGGTGAGGACGCCGGCGGCGAGGCCGAATCCGGCGAGCTTCGGCTGATAGCCGACGGCCTGCGGAACGAGGAAGACGGCGGCGCTCGTCACCATCGCGCCGCTGGCGAGCCCGTAGCCCCAGACGAGGCCGCGCGCGCTCCCGTCGTGCGCCCGCTCACCGAGGAGCGCCCCGCCGGACATCGCGGCGAACGCGACCCATCCGATCCCGACGACTTTGCCGCCGCGACCCGCGGCGAGCGCGACGGCCGAGAGACTGCAGAAGAGGACGACGGCGACGGCCCCGAGGGCGACCGCGGGGCGGCGGACGGCGCGAGCGGAGAGGGTGTTCGACACGGTTACTAAACCCGTCTATGGAGTTAATAACACTGTCGGTGGCCGCGGTACCGGCCGGCACGACGAAGGGGCACCGGGTCGAAGCGCGCGTATGCGAGTCATCTCGATGGACTGGCGCGACGTGTGTGTCGCCTCCTACGCCGTCGATCCCGCCGTCGTCGCCGAGACGCTCCCCGAGGGCGTCACCGTTGACACCTACGACGGGGACGCCTACCTCTCCGTCGTCCCCTTCGTCATGGGCGACGTCCGGCCCTACAAGTTCCCGCGCGCCGTCGGCCCGACGTTCGGGGAATTGAACCTCCGCACGTACGTCACGGGCGACGCCGGGCCGGGCATCTACTTCTACAACCTCGACGCCACCGACCGCCTCGGCGTCGCCATCGCGCGCGCCACCTACCGGCTCCCGTACTACAACGCAAGTCAGCGGATCGTCCGGCGCGGCGGAACCATCGAGTTCGAAAGCGAGCGCATCCACCGGGGTGTTCCGGGCTGTGCGTTCGACGCCGACTACACCCCGCGGGGCGATCCGGTGCCCGCCGAGTCCGGGTCGCTCACCGAGTTCCTCCTCGAACGCTATCGCTTCTACGTCGAGGGGCGCGATACCCTGCTCCGTGGGGAGATCGAGCACGAACCGTGGCGGGTGCAGGACGTGACGTACGACGTCCGCGAGAACGATCTCTTCACCGTCAACGGCTTCGAGACGCCCGACGGCGACTCCCACGTCGCGTACAGCCCCGGCGTCGAGGTGGCTGCACACGCCCCGAGGCGCGTCTGAACACCCCCTCGGCCCGAGAATACTGCATCGCAGTCAGGAGTCGAGAGCGTCGCCGAGTCCGGCGTTGAGGAGGTCGGCGGGCGTCGTTTCGTGATACTCGATCGCGTAGCGTGCGCGGACGACCGGCGCGTCGATGTCCGCGACCGCGTCGAGGTCGACCGGCGTCCCTGCGACGACGACCTCTGGGTCCGCCGCGTCGATCGTCGCCTCGAGATCCGCGAGCTGGGCGTCGCTGTACCCCATCGCGGGGAGCACCCGGTCGAGATGGTCGTACTCCTCGAGGACGGCCGCAATCTCACCGACGGCGTGCGGTTCGGGATCGACGAGGGACGACGCGCCCGCGTCCTTGGCGGCGACGTATCCCGCGCCGTGGGGCGCGCCGCCGTGCGTGAGCGTCGGGCCGTCCTCGACGACGAGCGCGTCCCGGCCCGCGATCGCGTCGGGGTCGTCGGCGCGCACGACCGAGTCACTGTGGTACACCGGCGCGTCGGCCGGCGCGAGGCGGTCGGCCAGATCGGTCGCAATCGCCACCTCATCGTCGCTCGCGGCGTTCTCCTTCGTGACGACGACGGCGTCCGCGCGCCGGAGGTTCGTCTCCCCGGGGTGGTAGCGCTCGCCGTGGTCGGGCCGCAGGGCGTCGACGAGCACGACGTGGTAGTCCGGCACCGCGAACGCGAGTTCGTTGTTCCCGCCGTCCCAGACGACGACGTCCGCCTCGTCACTCGCTCGGTCGAACACCGCGCGGTAGTCGACGCCCGCGTAGACGACGTGACCGGCCGCGACGTGGTCCGCGTACTCCTCGCGTTCCTCGACGGTGAGCCCGTCGAGATCGGTCTCGTCGGCGAAGCGCTCGACGCGCTTCTCGACGAGGTCGCCGTACGGCATCGGTTCGCGCACGACCGCAACGTCGAGATCCCGCGAGGCGAGTTCGTCCGCGAACGCCCGCGCGACCGCCGATTTCCCGCAGCCCGTGCGGACGGCGTTCACGGCGACGACGGAGACGTCGACGTCGAGTTGGACGCTGTCGGGGCCGAGCAGGCCGAAGTCCGCACCGGCGCCGAGCGCGCGCGAGGCCGCGTGCATCACGTCCTCGTGGGCGACGTCCGAGTACGCGAACAGGACCGTCCCGGCGTCGTGCTCGTCGATCGCGTCTTCGAGGTCGGCCTCGGGGACGATGGGGATCGGGCCACGGCCGTCGGGTGTGAGTTCGGCGGGGAAGGCCTGGTATCCGCCCGCGTCGGTCTCGCCGAGGTTCTGCCCCGGCGCACGCGTGAACGCGACCACTTCGCGTCCGAGATCGTCACGCAGCTCGGCGAAGTAGTCGTGGAAGTCCCGTCCGGCGGCACCCATCACGACGACGCGTTCGGTCATGCCTCTGGGTTGTCACGCACCGCGCAAAAGCGTGTCCGCCACGTGGGACCACGTCAGCGCGACGTCTCAGACGAGGAAGAACGACGGGACGTAGAGGGCGGCGACGAGGAGGCCGGCGCGACGGCCGACGGTGCGCCGTACGGCGAAGAGGGAGACGACGAGCGCGGAGACGCAGAGCATGTAGAGTCCGGCGGGGAGGACGACCTCGGGGTTCGGGACGCCGAGACCGCCGACGGCGGCACCGACGCCGAGGCTGAACAGCGGGTCGGTGACGTTCGAACCGAGGAGGGTGCCGACGGCGATCCCGGACTCGCCCTCGCGGACGGCCCGGAGGGAGACGACGATCTCGGGGAGCGTCGTCCCGAGGCCCGTGATCGCGCCGACGAGCGCGGCGGGGACGCCGAGGGCGAGCGCGACCGTCCGGCCCGCGGTGACGAGGAGGTGGCCGCCGAGGAGGACGAGCGCGAGGCCGCCGACGAGCCACGCGGCGGCGCGCCGGGGGTCGTCGATGCCCTCGTGGTCACTCGCGTGGTCGGCGAAGTCGGTGCGCTCGACGACGACGGCGAGGAAGCCGAGATAGCACGCGCAGAGGAGGAGGCCCTCGACGCGACTCACGGCCCCCGAGGCCGCGACGAGGAGCATGAGGGTCATGGCGGCGAGCATTCCGCCGCCGTAGACGGCAAGGCGGTCGCGCGGGATCGTGAGCGGGGCGGCGGCGGCGACGAGGCCGATCCCGAGCGTCACCTGCGAGGTCGCGGAACCGACGACGTGGCCGACGGCGAACGTCCCGGCACCGTAGAGGCCGGCGTACGCCGCGGTGGCGATTTCGGGGACGCTGGAGCCGATGGCGACGACGGTGACGCCGACGAAGAGCGAGTCGACGCCGACGTGGTCAGCAAGGCCGGCGGCGGCGTCGACGACCCGGTCCGCGCCGGAGACGAGCGCAATGAGACCGAGGACGAGGAGGACGAGCGCGAGGAGCACGGCCTACCCGTCGAAGTCGAGGTCGGCGTCGACGGTCGAGAGGTCGTCCTCGGAGAGCCCGCGCTGGATCGCGCGCACGAGGTTCTCGACGTCGTCGGGGTCGATGTCGAGCGTGAGCTCGAGGCCGACGGCGACGGAGCTCTGCGGGGAGTCCTCGACCCGGCCGGGAAGGTACGCGCCCCGGTCAGTGCGGTCGAGGATCCCCACCCACGTCCACAGATCGAGGAGGGTGCGGAGGCCGACGCGAACGCGCTCGCGGTCGGTGTCGTGGCCGGTGAGGCCGGCGAGGACCGGGAGGAGTGACTGGGTGTTCATCGGCTCGTCGGCGAGGAGAGCGCGCACGCGTCGGGTCGGCGGCCAGTCGGCGAGGACGTCGCGGAAGGCCGCGCGGGCGTCGGCTTGCCGGTCGTTGGCGAGCGCCGCGGCGAGGTCCGCACCCTGATCAGTGAGACGGTGATCGCTCCCGTCTACGTCGAGGACGTCGACGTCGGCGAGGAACGCGGTCTGTCTGCTCACGGCGTCGCTGATACCGGTGGCGTCCTCGACGGCGCTCGTCTGCGTCGCCCCCTCGCTCGCGCCGGCGGCGTACCAGCCGGCGACGACGGTACAGAGGGTTTCCCGGCTCACGCCCTTCGGTATCGGATGGTCGCTCACGACCGACGGTGCGCGGGGCACGACAAAAAGTCCGCGGGCTCACTCCGTGGCGTTCGCGGCTCCGGGGTCGACGTCGGTACCCGCCACCGGGTAGCCGGCTCGGCGCCACGTCGGGAAGCCGTCGTCGATCGCGTACACCTCGTCGTAGTCGGCGGTGGCGAGCGCGGCGGCGCGCTGTCGCCCGTATCGGTCCGTTCCACCGCCGTAGCAGACGATGCGGTCGCCCTCCGGCCAGTAGTCGACGGGGTCGCACGCGCCGCTCGCACCGGCCGTTTCGACCGGACTCCACACGGCACCGTAGACGTGCGCGCCGTCGTAGGCGTTGCGCCCGCGGGCGTCCGCGAATCGGGCGGCACCGCGGCGCCACCAGTAGTGTGCGACGTCGGCAGGGGCGAGACGAACGTCGACGCCGTCGACGGTCGCGGTGGGGAACACGTCGGGTTCGACGTTGTGTGATGGCGGGTCGCCGTCGACGGCGGGTGGGATGCCGTCCGTCGGCGTCTCGTCGGCAGGGAGGGCCCCACGGTTCGCGGCGAAGCTCTCGGGGACGCCACAGTCCGCGGGCGGGTCGTCACTGAGGCCGTCGCCTCCGGAGAGCGCGCTGCAGCCGGCGAGACCAGTGAGACCGGCGACGCCTAGGGCGGCGAGATAGTCGCGTCGGTCCATACGTCGGCTCAGGAAGGACGGAACCGAAAAGTTTCGGGACCGCGAGTGCGACAGAGTGGCACGCTACCGCCCTTCAGAAGACCATTTAGGCCGCGGTAGTCTTCGAGTGCCTAATGAGCTACAAGATCGGTCTTGTGGGGAAACCCTCCGTGGGGAAATCCTCCTTCTTCAACGCGGCGACGATGAACGACGTGCCCGAGGGGGCGTACCCGTTCACGACGATCGACCCCGCGGTCGGCGAGGCGTACGTGCGCACGGACTGTGCGGCCCCCGAGTTCGACGAGTCCTGTGCGCCGAACACGGGCTACTGCGAGGACGGGGAGCGCTTCGTTCCGACGAAGCTCGTCGACGTCGCCGGCCTCATCCCGGGCGCACACGAGGGGAAGGGGCTCGGCAATCAGTTCCTCACCGACCTCAACGAGGCGGACGTCCTCGTCCACATCGTCGACTTCTCCGGGAAGACGGACCCCGAGGGCGAACCCACCGAGGGCCACGATCCCCGGGAGGACATCGATTTCCTCGAGGCGGAGCTCGATCAGTGGTATCTGGGGATCCTTCGCAAGGGCATCGAGCGCTTCGAGACGGCCCACACCACGGAGGTCGAACTGGAGGTCGAGCTCGCCGAGCAGATGAGCGCCTTCGGCACAAACAAGGACGAGATCAAACAGATCATCCTGAGCGAAGGCCTCGAACTCGACCCCGAGACGTGGGACGACGCGGACGAACTCGAACTCGCGCGGGCGATCCGCGAGCGGACGAAACCGATGGTCGTCGCCGCGAACAAACTCGACACGCCCGAGGGGCAGGCGAACTACGAGGAGATCACGAACGATCCCGAGTACGAGGACGTCACCATCGTCCCGTGCAGCGTCCACGCGGAGAAGGCGCTGAAGAACGCGGCCGAGCAGGGCGTCGTCGACTACGTGCCCGGCGACGACGACTTCGAGATCGTCACCGACCTCAGCGAGGAGCAAGAGGCCGGCTTGGAGGAGATCCGCGAGTTCGTGACCGAGTTCGGCGGCACGGGCGTCCAAGAGGCCTTGGAGACCGCGCTGTTCGAGGAACTCGGGCTGAAGGCGGTCTTCACGGGTGACGCCGGACTCAACTGGACGCAGGGCCCGTTCCCGGACGTCTTCCTCCTCCCGCAGGACGCGACGGCGGAGGACTTCGCCTACCACATCCACTCGGACATCGGCGAGGGATTCCTCCACGGGATCGACTGCCGCTCGAAGCGCCAGCTCGGGAAGGACACCGTCCTCGAGCACAACGCCGTCGTCGAAGTCGTCACGACGAACTGAGCGCTCAGTCGTCCGCGACGGCCGTCGAGGCGCGCGCCTCGCTCGCGGGCGCGAGCGCGTGCACGTAGTCACCGAGGTCGAGCGCGAAGGTCGCGTCGGCGGCCGTCGAAAGATCGATCCACGAGAAGTCGAACTCGGCGCCGACCTCTTCGCCCTCGCCCGTGACGACGTGCGTCCACGCGTCCCGAGGTTCGTGGACCGGGGCGTGGTAGAAATGCCGGACGTAGCGCCGGGCGTCCCGGCGGACCCAGACGTCCGTGCTGAGGTGGTGGACGCCGTGGAAAGTGGAGACGCCGCTCTCCTCGATCACCTCGCGGTAGAGCGCCTCGCGGGTCTCCTCGCCGGGTTCGACGGTCCCTTTCGGGATCTGGAGGCCGTCGTGGCCGGGACCCTCGAACACCAGCAGTTCCGACCCACCGCGCGTCACGTACGCGCAGGCCTTCCCGACGTACGTCACGTTTGTGTCACTCATACACATACCACGGGTGTGGATACTGATAGGCGTGTTCCTGAGACGTCCTTTGACAATACTAGGCCTAGAAATGACTACGATAGGCGCGGATGATCTGACACCGACGACGTCGGGGTGATGCTGGAGCGGTGCGGTTCCTCGCCGGACTCAGGCGTACGCGGCGTCGGAATCGGAGGTATCAACGCGGCGGAAGCCACGTTCGCTCGCCGCCGTGAGCGCGCTGTCGACGTCGTGCGTCGGGAGTTCGTAGTAGCGCTCGCGGCCCGCGGGCGTCCGAACGAGGACGACAGTCGCGCCGCCGACGTCGTGGACGGCGCCGCGGACGGTGCCGTCGACTCGTCGCAGGCGCGCCGTTCGCGTGCCATCGTCGGTGATCGAGTCACCGAGCGTCCATCCCAGTCGCGTCGCGGCCGCCGCGTCGAAGGGGAGCGTGAGGTGCGGCGTACCGCTCGCATCACGGGAAGCCATACCAACCCGTGGCTGATGCGGAAATATAATCGTGACTATCCGCGCTCGTGAAAACCCCCGTCGGTCACGACGGGAAGGGAGTTATCTACGCGAGGCGGGCGAACGCGAGGTCGCCGCTCGTGCTCTCGACGTACGCGCGGACGGTCTGGCCCTCGCGTGCGCCGGAGACGAACACGGTGTAGCGCCCGCGCTCGGCGACGCCGTCGCCCTTTCGGCCCGTGCCGGTGATCTCGAGTTCGTAGGTCTTGCCCGAGTCGACGGTCTCACGGGCCGTACGGGTCGTCGCCGTCTTCTTCTGGACGGGGCGGAACGCACCGCAGGCCGTACAGCGCAGCATCTCGACGCCGTCCTCGGTGACGAGGCGCGTGTCGGGGCGCTCGCACTCGGTGCAGGTGACGAACTCAGCGACGTAGGCGTCGATGGCGGCGTCGAAGTCCGCGACGGAGAACGAGCCGTTGTAGCGCGCGCGCTGGCCGTCGAACTGGCCATTCGTGCCGAGTTCGCGCTGGACGTTTCGAAAGAGGTGGGCGGGGTCGCGCGAGACGGCGTCGGCGATCGCGCGGACGTTCGTCAGACGGGTGAACGCGCCGTCCGTCTCGCCCTCGGGGTCGGGGATCTGGAGGCGGGCATCGGCTTCGGCGGGGCGCTCGGGGAGGGCGTCGAACGCCCGGTCCAGCGCGATCTGATAGTCCATACGATAGTGAGACGACCGGCGCGTAAAGCCTCTCCGAGGGACGTGTTGACACTCAGGGGGCGTCGAAGAGCGGGCTCTGGTCGCCGGGGACGAAGGTGTTGAGCAACAGCGCGGAGAGCGCGGTGACGATGACGGGTTCACCGAAGAACGTCCGGGCGGCGACGGGGAGGCCACCGAGGGCCTCGGGTGTGGTGGCGACGCCGAGACCGAGGCCGAGCGCGACGGCGAGGATGACCATGTTCCGCCGATCCAGCGTGACGTCGAGCGTGATGAGACGCGCGCCGCTCGCGGCGACCATCCCCGCCATGAGGAGGACGGCGCCGCCGAAGACGGCGCTCGGGATGGTGGTGACGAGCGCGCCGATCTTCGGGCTGAGGCCGAGCACCGCGAGGATCACGCCCGCGATGCCGACGACGTGACGGCTCATAACCCCTGTAAAATTGATGATGCCGGCGTTCTGCGAGAAGGAGGTGACGGGGAACGCACCGAAGACGCCGCCGAGGGAGCTCATGAGCCCGTCGGTGAAGAGACCGCCGCGAAACTCCCCGTCGGTGGGCGTGCGGCCCTCCGCCGACGTGACGCTGGACATGTCGCCGACGGTCTCCATCGCGGAGACGAGAAAGAGGAAGGCGAAGGTGAGGATCGGGACGGGTTCGAAGGCGAAGCCGAAGCGTCCGGGGTTCGGGACGGCGAGCCACGGTTGGGCGGCGACGGCGTCGAAGCTGAGGAGGCCCGGGGCGACCCCGGTGACGGTGAGTGCGCCGGCGGCGACGTAGCCGACGGCGATGGCGACGAGCGTGCTGAGGAGGCGCGTGACGCCGCGCGTGAAGAGGTTGAGGATAACGGCGATGCCGAGGACGAGCGCGGCGAGGCCGACGTTGTACGCGGCACCGTAGTGGGCGCTCCCCGCGCCGCCGGCGGCGTTGTCCATCGCCGCGGGAACGAGGTAGAGGCCGATGATGACGACGACGAGGCCGGTGACGAGCGGTGGGAAGAAGGGGCGGATGCGCTCGAACTGCCAGCCGATGAGCCCCTCGACGAGCCAGCCGGTGACGAGGATCGCGCCGAAGACGGCGGCGAGGCCGTAGTTGACCCCGATCGTGGAGGCGGCGCCGACGAACGTGAAGCTCGTCCCCATGACGACGGGGAGTTTCGCGCCGACCGGCCCGACGGTGTAGGCCTGGACGACCGTGGCGAGTCCTGAGAAGAGCAGGACCATCTGGACGATGTACGCGGTCGCGTCGCCCATACCGACCGCGCCGCCGACGATGTACGCGACGGCGGTCGCGGGTACGATCATCACCGCGACGTGCTGGAGGGCGAGGAGGAGCGAGCGCGGCCACGGCGGCCGGTCGTCGAGGCCGTACTGGATGTCGATCTCGGTGTCCGTCTCGGACGCCATTCGTGTCACGTCCGTTCCCGCTCGCACCGATAAGTGTTGCGTGTTCGTCCCTACATTTGTGCTACCTACCGCGATAGGTATGCATGTATGTGCTTAGTTGTGGACGGTGACGCCCGTCTCGTCGACGGTGATGTCGAGGAGGCTGGTGGCCTCGTAGTCAGTGTCGTCGAGCGCGGAGGGGCCGACCTTCCGGAGGGCGACGACGATGTCCGTGACCTCGGCACCGATGTCGTCGAGCGCACCGCAGATCGCGGCGAGCGTCCCCCCCGTCGAGAGGAGGTCGTCGAGAATCAGGACGCGATCGCCCGCCTCGACGTCGTTGATGAACATCTCGGATTCCGAGTAGCCCGTCTGTTGGTGGAGCGCGACCTCGCCCTCGAGACCGTACTCGCGCTTGCGGATGACGACGAGCGGGACGTCGGTCTGGAGCGAGACGGCGGTGGCGATGTGGATGCCCATCGCCTCGGGGGCGACGATCTTGTCGACGTCGAGGTCCGCGGCACGCGTCACGCCGACGACGACCTCACGCAACAATGCGGGTTCGAGCATCGGCACGCCGTTGCTGATCGGATGGACGAGATAGTGATAGCCGTCCTTGTCGACGATCGGGGCCTCGTGGAGGGACTCGCGGAGCCGTTCCATGTCGTCCGTTCGGCCAAAGGCGGGAAAAGCCGTTCGCTCCGCGAGCGCGGCCGTTAGCTCGCCCGGGAGCGGGCAGCGACGATCCCCGCGACCACCCCGAGGGCGACGCCGCCCGCGAGCGCGACGACGAAGCCGGCATCGAGCGTGATGAGGACGGCGGTGCCACCGAGGACACCGAGCCCGAACCCCGCGGCGAAGCGCGCGGCGCGGGCCGCGGCCGGAGAGCGCCCCCACACGGCCGCGACCGCAGCGGCGGTGGTGGCACCGGCCAACACACCTACCGGAAGGCCGACGAAGAGCGAGAACGCGACCGCACGTTCGAGGAGAGCGGTGACGCCGGCGGTGACGAGCAGGCCGACCGCGAGACCCGCGAACGCCGCCCCCACGAGGCGACGACCGCGGGCTGCCGTCGAGCGACCGCGATCAGAGGAGCGCACGACCGATGGAAACGATGCGGACCCACGTAAAGTCGCACGGTGCCGAACGGCCGCAGCGGGTGGTTTTTTCGACCCTCGCGCTCGAACCCCCGGTATGACAGAGTTCCGCGGCGCGTGGGACGAAGCCGGCGTCGCCGACTTCCTCCGCGACACGACGGTCCCGATCAGACTGACGACGCACCGACCCGACGGTACGATGTGGACTGTGACGCTCTGGTTCGCGTACGAGGACGGCGTCTTCGCGTGCGCGACGGGGGCAAGCGCGGCCGTCGTCGATTTCCTCCGAGCGGACGACGCCGTCGCCTTCGACGTCTCCGTGAACGAGCCGCCCTACTACGGCGTGCGGGGCACGGGGACGGCGACGGTCGAGGCAGACGAGGGGAAGACCCTGCTGCGCTCGCTCATCACCCGCTACCTCGGCGGGACGGACTCCGATCTCGCCGCGACCCTCCTCGACGCCGACCGCGCGGAGGTGCGGATCGAGATCCACCCGGACGAAATCTACAGTTGGGACTACACCGACCGGATGTCGTAGCGCCACCAGACGTTTGGGCGTCGCGACGCTGACGCACCGACGTGGGCCTCCTCGGCACCGGTGACTACTGGCTGACGCGCTTTCTCCTCCAGCGCGGCCTCGCGTTCCTCTATCTCGTCGCCTTCCTCGTCGCCGCCCGCCAGTTCCGCCCGCTCGTCGGTGAGGACGGACTCCTCCCCCTCGCCGAGTACGCCGAGCGCGCCGACTTCGCCGAGCGCCCGAGCCTCTTCCACCTCGTCCCCGACGATCGGGTCGTCGGCGTCGCCGCGTGGATCGGCGTCGCCCTCGCCGCCGCCGCCCTCCTCGGGCTCCCGGGCACCCTCGGCGCGTACGCCGTCCCCGTGTCGATGGCGCTCTGGGGCGTCATGTGGCTCCTCTACCTCTCCTTCGTCAACGCCGGGCGCGTCTTCTACGGCTACGGCTGGGAGTCGATGCTCCTCGAAACGGGCTTTCTCGCCGTCTTCCTCGGCGCCGGCGCGAGCGCGCCCCCCGAAATCGTGATCTGGCTGTTGCGCTGGGTGCTCTTTCGCAACATGTTCGGTGCAGGGCTCATCAAGCTCCGAGGTGACGACTGCTGGCGCGATCTGACGGCGATGAACGACCACTACGAGACCCAGCCGATCCCGAACCCCGGGAGCTGGTTCGCCCACCACCTCCCCGCGCGCTTCCACCGCGTCGAAGTGCTCGGCAACCACGTCGTCGAACTCGCCGTCCCGTTCCTCTACTTCGCCCCACAGCCCTACGCGGCGATCGGCGGGGTGCTCACGATCGGCTTCCAACTGTGGCTGCTGGGGACCGGGAATTTCGCGTGGCTGAACGCCCTCACCGCCGTCCAAGCGATCGCCACGTTCGACGACGCGACGCTCGCGCGCCTCCTCCCGGTGGAGGCCCCGACGGCCGCACCGCCGCCCGACGCACAGATCGTCACCGCGTTCGTCGTCGCGCTGCTCGTCCTCGCGCTCAGCGTCCGTCCCGCGCGGAACCTCCTCTCCGAGTCGCAGGCGATGAATCGCGGGTACGACCCGCTCCACCTCGTCAACACCTACGGCGCGTTCGGCTCGATCACCGAGACGCGGTACCAGCTCGTCGTCGAGGGCACCCGGGAGACGGACCCCGAGGCGGACGATTGGACGGCCTACGGTTGGATGGGCCAGCCCGGACCGGTCGACGAACGCCCCCGGCAGTGGGCTCCCTACCACCTCCGGCTCGACTGGCAGCTCTGGTTCGCCGCGATGCGCCCGCGCCCTGGGCCGCGCCAGCGGTGGCTCTATCGCCTTCTCGAAACGCTCCTCGGGGCCGACCCGGCGACACGCGCACTCCTCGGCGACGACCCCTTCGGCGACGAGCCGCCCGAGCGGGTGCGCGTACTGCGCTATCGCTACCGATACACGACGCCCGAGGAGCGCGCCGAGACGGGCGACTGGTGGGTGCGCGAGCGTGTCGGCACGTACGTCCCGGCGAGCGACGCCACGGACCTCGCGCGACGGCGGGGCGGTCGCAGGCCCGGGCGATACTGAGCGAACGGCGTCGGGCGACAGAGTCAACGGTCCGGGCGTCGACACGCCGGACGTGGAACGCTTCGTCCGGTTCGTCGTCGCCGGCGGGCTCGCGCTCCTCGCCGGGCTCTGGCTCGAACGCCTCGTCACGTGGCCGCGCGCCGCGCTCGGCGTCGCGCTCGCCCTCGCGGGCCTCGGCCTGCTCGGTGTCGGAATCGCGGGCGAGCTAGAGTTGAAGGACTAGCGCTTCCCGAGCGCCGTCTCGAAGACGCGCTGGGCGCGCTCGTAGGCGGCGTCGCGCTCAACGATCGGTGCCGCGTACTCCGGCGCGAGCTCGCGGCGCTCGGCGGGCTCAAGCGTCGGCCACTCAACGACCGCCTCCGGGGGGACGCCCCGCAGTTCGGGGACGTACTCGGTCACGAAATCCGCACCGTCGTCGTACGTGTCCATCTGCGCGACGGGATCGAAGATTCTGACGTCGACGGTGTCAGTACCCGTTGAGGCACACCACTGCCACATCGCGGCGTTGCTCGCCGGGTCGTAGTCGAGGAGGCGGCGCGCGAAGTGGCGTTCACCGTCGCGCCAGTCGTGGAGGAGGTGTTTCGTGAGGAAGGAGGCGACGACCTGCCGGGGACGATTGTGGACGTATCCCTCGCGTTCCAGCTGGCGCATCCCGGCGTCGACGAGCGGATAGCCCGTTTCGCCTGCCTTCCACGCGGCGAAGTCATCGGCGTCGTTGCGCCACGCGATCGGCGCGTCGAAGGAGCGATAGGTCTCGACTCGGAGGTCGGGGTTCGCCGCGAGGAGATGATAGTGGCGTTCACGCCACGTGAGCTCGTTGCAGTATTTCTCGACGTTCCGTTCGGCGTCGCCGTCGGCAGCCTCAAGCGCATCACTCGCGGCCGCCCACACCTCACGGATCCCGAGCGCACCCACGGCGAGATACGGCGAGAGTCGAGAAACCGCGTTCGTGGGTCGCTCGACCGCCGCCGAGAGGTCGTCGCGGGTGTCGGCATAGGTTTCGATGCCCGAATCGACGAACGCATCGAGTCGTGACGTCGCGGCGTCGTGGCCCGCTTCCGGGAGGTCGATGTCGGCCGTCGCGTCTGGGAGCGGAGCGTCATCGGCGACGGCGGCGAGCGCGTCCGCGTCGGGCGCGGGCGCGGGGTCGGGTTTCTCGACGGACTCCCACTCGTCGAGAAACGCCCGATGGGAACGGTGGTCGTCACCGACCGCATCCGGCGCGACGAGCACCGAATCCGTGTGGACGCTGACGTCGAGATCCGCGACCGCGCAGGCGTCGGCGACTCGCTCGGCACGCGCGCGCCGCTCGCGGCCATACGCGCTGTTCCAATACACGGCGTCCACGCCGTACTCGTCCGCCAGCGCCGGGATGACCGTGGCGGGGTCGCCGGAGCGGACGAGGAGGTCGCTGCCACGTTCGCGATACGCGTCACGGAGCACCGCGTCGGTCGCGGCGCCGTAGGCGTGCGCTCGAGAATCGGCCGGCGGTCCGACGGCGGGGTCACGGACCACGACGGGGAGAACGGTGTCGCCGCTCGCGGCCGCAGCGAGGCCGCGGTTGTCGTGGAGGCGACGATCACGACGGTGCCAGAAGAGCCGCATACGGCGGGGGACGGGTCGGGGCGGTATAGAGTTGTGGCCGACCGTCACATCACGTCGACTCGCGCATCTCGACGTCGTCGAACTCGAAGCGCGCGCCCCCGTCGTCGCTCGTCGTCAGAGTGACTGACCAGCCGTGGGCGTCCGCGATCTGTCGGACGATGTTGAGTCCGAAGCCCGTCCCGCCGTCCGTCGTCGTGTAGCCGATGTCGAACACCCGGTCGCGCTCGTCGACGGGGACGCCGGACCCGTTGTCGGCGACGTAGAACCCCTCGTCGAGGCGACCGACCGTGACGGTGAGGTCGGCCGCGTCGTCCCCGTCCGCTCCGTGCGTGATCGCGTTGCGAAAGAGGTTCTCGAGGAGCTGGCGCAGTCGACTGGGGTCGCAGGCGACGACGCCGAGGTCGTCCGCGATCCGGAGCGTCGCCGCCGGCGTGCCGGCCGTCGACCACGCCCGCTCGGCAACGTCACGGAGGGGGACGGGTTCGGCCTCGTCGACGGTCTCACCCTGTCGCGCGAGCGCGAGGAGATCGTCGATGAGGTCGTTCATCCGATCGAGCGCCGCCGCGACACGATCGAACTGCGCGTCGTCGCCGGTCTCGCGCGCGAGGTCGAGGTATCCCTCCGCGACGTTCAGCGGACTGCGGAGGTCGTGGGAGACGACACCTGCGAACTCCTCCAAGCGCTCGTTCTGCCGTTCGAGTTCGCGCTCGCGTCGTGCGAGTCGCTCGCGGGCCTCGATCGACGCGATCGCGTGCCCGACGGAGTCCCCGAGCTCCGAAAGCACCTCGCGCTCGCGTTCGTCGAAGACGTTCGGCCGGTCGGCGTAGATGCTGAAGAAGCCGTAGACGGTATCCTCGTGTGTGATCGGGATGACCGCAAGCGACTCGACGCCTCGGCTCTCGAGGACGTCCCACCACGGCTCCATCGTCGGGTCCGCGTAGACGTCCGGGACCCACTGTGGGTCACCGGTCTTGATCGCGCGCCCGCCCGCCCCCTGCCCGAGGTCGCTCTCGTCGGTCGTGACCTCGAACGACTCGACGTAGCTATCGTCGAAGCCAGCCCACGCCGACGGCTTGACGACCGCCGTCTCCGGATCGTAGCGGCCCACCCAGACCGCGTCGTAGGGGGCCGACTCAGTGAGGCGATCGCAGACGGCCCGTTCGAGGGCGTTCCTGTCCGTCTTGTCGACGAGCTCCTGCGTAGTGATGCGGAGCGTCTCGTTGATGCGGTTGAGCTGCCGGATGTCGCGCTGTTGATCGAGGCGGCCCGCGTCGTAGAGACCGACGATCAGACCGAGTAAGACACCGAACGGAACGACACTGAGGAACTCCCGCGCGGGTTCGTACCACCCCTCAAGGGGCGTGAAGAGGTCGATCTCGGCGACGATCCACGTGTTCATCCCGGCAATGGCGACGACACCCGCCGCCATCCAGAGGAGGGTGCGACCGACGAACTGCTCGGAGACAATGCTCCCGCGAGCGATCGCGATACCGACGGCCACGACGCTGAGCGAGGCGACCAGCGGCGCGGCCTCCAACCCGGCGTGGAGCGGCACGTGGCGGAAAGTGTACATGTGGTACGCGAGGAACGCGGTGAGCGCGACACCGAGCGATGTCGTGATCGCGCCGCCGATCCCCGCCGAGATCCGGTTCATCCGCGATGAACTACGCGCTCCACGGTTATCATACCCCGCATCGCCTCCCATCGAAAAGGGCGCTCGTCGGTGCGCCGCGCGAGCCGTATCGTTGCGGGTGTTGACGAAATCGGCCTCGGCACTCGAACCAGTAACTATTACCGACTCACGAAATATTTTATAGAAGAATCCTCGGCTCAGACTCAAATCGATAGACGGCGAAGAGATATCTAATGAGATGCGCCCTATGTGATGGAATCCGCTCCAGCTCTCGGGAACCATCCGCGCTTCCTAATCGAAGCAACCCGATTTGCTCGCTTTTTGGACGAACACGCACTCGAACCAGTAAATATTACCGACTGGCGAAACTATTTATAGAAGAAAATAGGCTCACGCCTAAACCGGCAGACGGCGAGGGGTCAGAGGGTATTTTAGCGAAATACGGGAGATGAGCTTCTAGAATACTGCATCTGCACTATGCAGATTAGAGTGAACAACAGGGAGCGTGTAGGCTTCGGAACTGGTGAACTCGTTTACGACTGTCTCTACAGCCTCGGCTTTCCACTCCGGAGCATTTTCTGACACATGTATCCTAGCACAGAGAATGCCGGGATTCACACTTACTGGAAGGCCTCCTTGTGGATTCTCTGGTTCAACACCCATCTCTTTCTGTTTATCGCCTGGATAGAATTCAGGACCCTCTGGTGTTTGATATACTACCGCTCGAGGTTGTCGTTGCACAATAGCTCGGAGCTCGCTCTCTCCAGCAAACTCAAGTCTTTTATAAAGATATGGTGGAAGGTAATCACTGATGTTTACCGGGTCCCAGTCGGGGACGTCGAACTCTTCATAGTCCACGTACTGGATTTTGTGTATGTAGGCGTCATCGTCCTCTTCTGAATCAGAACGGTCAATTGCATCTCTCAAACGCCCGACTGTAGATTCAATACAGATTGTCGGGTCACTATCAGAATAGGAACTCCACATCGTCGCAGATTCGCTTTCTTTCAGATGCCAGCAATTGATGTATGTGAATTGAGTGAATCCCCGTGTGATAGACGGGATAAATTCATCTGAGAGTTTCGAATCTAGACCCTCTAACAATTTGTCTCGTCGCTGTTTCGTAGCTTTTGGGAGTGCTCCTTCAGCATTATCTTCGAAAGAGTCTGCCCTAGCAAAGAATAGAGCACCTGACGAGAGTATTGAAACCAACTTTGGGAGGGAAGTATATCGCCAAATCTTCCGATCTTCTGGAGGTGTGTCAACCCGAGGATGCGAAGCAACCTGCATTATCAGACGTACTCCATTCCTTCCGCGAATAATTTAGGTATTTGTGATGGGGTCTGAGGAAACGGTTCATAGCGATTAGAATTCAATTTGGCACTCACACCCACGCATAGTTTTCTGTCTGGGATTTATTCACGGGCTCTGTTGAGCCATTCTTTGCCGTCAGGATAGAGGTAGAGGAAGTTGACCTTGGGGAACTCATCACGAACCAACTGAACAAGAGCATCACCAGTCTTCTCTTTCACTTGTGCATTGGACAAGTGCCGCTTAGCGTGCTCTCCACGACACAGAGGGTCGTACATCGTTGCAAGGACAAAATAGGACTCTCGTTTATGCCCCTCTGAGATTTTTTGGAGGGATTTCAGGTCTTTCTCAATCCCGCTTGAATCGAGCTTGATATCATTTGCCAAAGAGTCTACCGAAGCGGACTTCGCGTCAACACTTCTTGGTAGCCGGGGGAATGCTGCATCCCTTGCCAAATACTTCAACTCAATTGCTGCGCCTATCGCTGACTCCTCAATTCTTCGACGGCCCTTGAACAATTGCACAGGCCGATAACCTGGATAATCGAGGACAACCATATCTAATTTATTGTCATTAGAATAGTCCCATTCTTCACTAAGCCAAGTTTCAGTATGCACACGAGTGAGATGGCAGTCTTTCACTGGCTTGCTATTCGTATATTCTGCAAACCAATCATCGTAGCTCCCTGCGCCTACCGTCTCTTCTGCAATGCGAACTATATTCTCGAAGACATTAGGCGGATATCGTAGCTCATCATTCTCTCGTAGTATCCGCCTCACAGTTTCGTACAACCGGGATTGTATATCTGATTCCAAAAAGAAATCGACAGGATTGTCTTTAAAATCAGCCGCAACCTCCTCTAAGGCAGTCTCAGTCACTTCTGCTCCGCTGTAATCATAGGTCATTGTCAAAGTAATCCAAGCGACTTATCTTATTTACCTACCTTTTCTCCTTCAGCTAATCAGACCGAGATACTCAGTTCCCGCGCACTTTCAGGATTCGCTTGCACCCGTTCGAGGTGCTGTTGGCTCTCGATATTCTCGGCTAAAGTAAGCAGTTCGCTTCCTCGTAGCTCAAGCCACGTTGTCCCGAGGTGACTCCGCTCAGCTTCTGTGGCGGGAATCCAATAGCAGTCTCCGATGAACTCCTTGCTCCCCTTAGACGCGAATGCGAAGGCAGCCGTCTCTTCTGGCAACGACGTCAACGCCTCCTGAGCAGCAAGCAGATACTTAGTTCCCAATGCGATGAAGACCAAGTCGTAGCCCTCGGCAAAGATTTGCCGGAGGTCCTGAGGGATATTCTTCTCTCGACTGACGGCGGCTACTAACTCGTTGTTGGTCATCTCCTCTACGTCTAGCCTGAATCTCTCCGCTCGTTCTCGAACCTGCTCGATTTCATTAAACGTGCACTCGTAGGAGGGAATCTCTGTACTGGGGGAGAGTACCCCAAATCCAGCGGAAATGATACGCCAATCGACGTTGGCTACCTCCGAAAGCCGCTCTACGGCAGACTGGATATGTCCGTGTTCTCTTCCCGTGTACATCTCAGCCGCCGAAGCGACAGACTCGGGGAACTCCTCATTCAATACCTCCCTTGAGTTCTCGTCGACTCGTCTAGAGTCAGCTACTGCGTCGTATCGCTTGCTTCCAGAACAAGGTGAGACGACCAATACGTCTAGTTCCATAGTTCACGACGCCTCCTGATGAACCGTATATCCTACGAGACTGTCTGTGCTATCAAGTTAAGTTGTTTATCACCAAAGGAACCCCTATGGACCTGACACGCAACAAGAAAATCAGAAAGGCCTGGCCCGGAGGTGGCTATACGAGCGTCTACAGGTACAATCTAAGCGACGAGAAGGGCGATGAAATTCTAACCAGACTCCGGAGCTCGGTTGACTCCGACTCGAATGACTACGACCAGCATCCTCAATCAGTTAGCCGAGAGTACTGGGTGAAGTACTACCTCGAGGAATTCGGTGATGAAATTGGCATCAGCATTCACGCCAACCTCGACAAAAAAGTATCCGGAAAGCGTGGAGACTACGAAGTAGTCCATGACGGCAAGCAGAAAGTACTCGAGGTTGAGAAAGACGTAAGCGATTTTCTCAAGCACGGCCACTCAACGGACGGAAAGTCTGGATGGAGTGACCCCGCAAGTATCGACCTAGTGTTTGCAGCCACCGATAGGAACGACCGGAAGTCCGAAATCGATGTTCCTGTCATTGTCTCCGCCGAGCAGGACTACGATGATACCGTCGCTCCCGCATTCTCCCAATGGTACGACCGGGTGAACGATATCAAATCAGCCAAAGAAGCCCTCTATTATCATCTTCTCAACGCGGTCTATAGCCACTATTGTAAAGGCGTACCGAGTCTTCCAGATTTCAATCGTCTTGCCGGGGACCTCGATGAGTATAGTCTAAAGATGAACAAACGATATCTCACTGCGATTCACTCGGTGATGGGGGACCACGCGAAATTACACACCGATTCAGTGCTATTCGATTCGGACGCCGAATCAATCCGGAGTGACGATTCCTTCTCTGATGTAAAAAGGAGAGTTATAGACTCAGTTGAGGAGTCGTACTCCGAAGGGGAGAGTTGGGATTGTCCAAAATGCAATCAGCCGATGGTAGCTCTCGGTCAGAATCGGTTCACGTACGAACCAGATATGCAGGAAATGACCGAGGGACAGTTTGCTGAGCAAGTTGCAGCCCAACAAGGAGGATTCTTTGAAGAAGGCATACACGGAGAGACGCTTACTGTCTCGTACTGCTTCGGTTGCCTCGTCGTTGGTGCGAAGGCTCCCCGAGATTCAGAAGCGATGTACATCGACAATACCGAACCATTTCAATTGCCAGACGAAGAGGACTGAACAGATATGACGAGAGAAGGAGATATCGAGCGTCTGTATAGGCTTCTCGAAGAGCTAGAGGAAACAGTTGGAGACAAACAGAAGCTCAAGGATTGCACTGGCTACATGGACTGGCCCGACCGAGGCGTCTACTTCTTCTTCGCATCGGATGAATACCGCGACGCCGGCGACCAGCTTCGAATTACTCGCATCGGAACTCACGCTGTCTCCGAAGGAAGCAGTTCCTCGCTCTGGGACCGACTCAGAACACACCGCGGAGCAAAACGGGGAACCTACGAAGGCGGCGGGAACCATCGAGGCTCCGTCTTCCGGAAACGAGTCGGTGAGGCATTCGTCAAACGTGACGACCGACACGATGAGTATCCGCATTGGGGCGAGGGGTCGAGTGCAAAGCGAGAACGCAGACTCAATGAACTCGAGATGGAGCGGCGAGTAAGCGACTATCTCCGGGACCTGCCGTTCCTCTGGCTGAACGTTGACGACGAACCAAGCGCCGAGAGTCAACGAGCCTACATCGAGCGAAACACGATTGCGCTCCTCAGTAACTACCAGCGAGAGACCGTTGACGCTCGGTCAAATGAGTGGCTAGGCCATCATAGTCGGAGTGAGAAAATCCGCGAATCCGGACTGTGGAATGTGAACTACGTCGACGAGGACTACGACCCAGAATTTCTTGACCTCCTCCGTGACCGGATAGAGGAAACTTCGCCAGTCTAAGAATCGCCCGCCATCGTACCGACAGGACACTATTATAACGGTAATGTCTGTACAGCAATAGTATGGCAATCTACGTCGATGACCCTCTCAATTCGAACGACGAAGACTGGGACATCAGCAAGTTCCACAGCGATAGCGAATACTTCGTTAAGCGACCACCATACCAGCGAAAGACCGTCTGGGATACTGGAAAAAAGAAGAAACTCATCGATAGCTTCGTTCGCCAACTCTACGTCCCACCTGTCGTCATCCGGCAAGTCGTCCTCGACGGCAACGACCTCCGTCTCGAAGTCGTCGACGGCCAACAGCGAATCACCGCAATTCAGGAATTCTTCGAGGGCGAATTCGCACTCCCCGATAGCCCCGAACTCCGCGAACTCAACCCAGAACACGAGATTGCCGGAAAACGGTACTCCGAACTTAGCGAGGACGTCCAGGAGTATATCGACTCTCAGTGTTCGCTCAAAGTCATCAAGCTGCGCGGCATCGACGACCCCGACGACAAGCGCCATCAGGAGTTAGCGACCAAAGTATTCTGGCGACTCCAGCAGGGCGAACACCTGACCAACATCGAGAAGAACCACAGTAAGACCTACAGCCCCGTTCGGAACTTTATCGTCCAGACAGCCGACGACATCAGCTTCGACCGAGAGAACTACGAAAGCCGCGACGACAACCCGAACCGCCACGAGTTCTTCACGCTTCTCGCTAGGAACAACGACCGACTTCAGCAACTCTCGCTCCTCGCTCGCTTCATCCTGATTGAGATTGATGAAGGCCCGACGAAAGTCACCGGGAAAGAGGTCACCAGACTATTCGACTGCAAGCGAGAGGGGTTCACCGTCCACGAGGACTTAGAGGAGTTCAAACAACGCGATGAGATTCAGCGCGTTCAGCGGATGCTCGACCTCCTCACAGAGCTCTACCGGGATACCGACCTCAAGAACTCGAACGGCGAGATAGAGTTCCTAAACAAGGAATACTTCATCCTCAGCCTGTACTCGCTCATCCGCGAGTTGGAGTTTGGAGACTACAACTTCGGGCGAGACAACTACGACGAGGTTCGGGAGTTCTCCGCGGAGTGGTTCAAGCGGTTCGAGGTCGAGGATACAGACGACAGCGAAATGCTCCAATTCAAGGAGGCGCGCCAGCAGAACCGGGGAGCGGTCAACAAGCGACACTACATCCTCGAAAACGCGTTCTGGGAGACTGAGCCTGATATCCAAGAGACAGACAGTCAACGGGTATTCGACAGAGGCCAGCGAATTAAGCTCTTCATCGAGAGTGACCGCATCTGCGAGATGTGCGTAGAGGAAGGGAAAACCGAAGAGGAGGCTAAAGTCTCGTGGAGTAATTGGGACGCCGACCACATCGAGGAGCATTCACAGGGAGGTCAGACTGTTCTCGAAAACGCACGGGTACTCTGTCCCCATCATAATCGAAGTCGATAGCGTCCAGCAGTATCATTAATATCCTGACAGCCATTCGATTAGATGGCGATTCTCGATGACTGATGCACCATTAGCGCCACGTCGACCAATGGACGACAACAAAGGACTAGGCGAGGGAATGACCAGCGTCGATATCTACTGTCACCGCCAGCACAAAGGCCAATGGCGACAAGAAGCCGACGAACAGGGCCTAAGCCTGAGTCGCTACCTGGTCGAACTCATTCAAGAAGCTCGCTGGCAACGCCTCAACGATACCTGAGAGAGTACTATAGCGAATCGGCGTTCAGACAGATAGAGATGCTTCTCGCCCCGTAGCGGTTGGAGGAGTGAGGGCCGCGTTCTTCAGTCGGATGCTAATGTACGTGATGAGCGCTAGAATAACCGGAAGCGCCACGCCGGTCGTTGCAAAGACGGTGCTGAGAAGGCCAGAAATGATGATTTCCTTGCTCATTTGTCGGAGGATGTTGAGGACGGTACTCTCCGAACCGCCGTTATGGCCCTCAGCAGGACTTGAACCTGCAATACCAGGGTTCCCGCCTATTGTCCCCGACGCACCGTGCTTAGCCAAAGATTCGTCTACTCCAAAATAAGTCTATTTCATTTTACGATAGAATGCCATTACCGAGGCTGCGAGAGGTTATCTTGCGGTACATAGACCGGACTTCTACCGGTAATATCATTAACCTAACAACCTAATGACCATTTGGCGATTCTCGTATGACAGAAGCATCTATGGCCAGCTCTGACGACGAACATAGCTACCAAACGCTCCACGAAAACACGACCAGAGCCGAACTCTTCCCCGCCAAACAGCACAAAGAGGAATGGTGGGAAGAGGCCGAACACGAAGGGGCGAGCCTCAGCGGCTACCTCTACGAACTCATCCAAGAAGCCCGGATGTATCGGGATAGCGGCGCTCCATTCATCCAGACACAGGACCAGACGGTCAAACAACTGCAAAACAAAATCGACGACCTCCAAACCCAACTCGAAGACGCCCGACAAGCTAGCGGTGGCCGAACTCACCTCAGTATCGATGACCTCGTCACCCGTGTTCTGGACCAACAGTACCAATCACTAGACGAACTCACCGAACGAATCTCAGCCAGCGACGACGTCGCCCAACATCTTCAACGACAAATTGAGGACCGGCTGTACGCCTTAGCCGAAAACGGACAAGTCGAGTATCAGCGTGGGCATGGCTGGCGGCTCAAGGAGGAGAACTAAGATGCCAGCCGAACCCGGCTCCTCGAAAATCTACGAGAACAAGCACGACGAGGTCAACTACTTCCTCAGCCGGAAGGAAGCCTCCGGCCGCAGCACGCGAACACTCAACTCATACAGTCGGGTCCTCCGGGAGTTCTTCCACGACCAATTCCCCGACCTCGAACCCGGCGACGTCGAGATTCGACACGTCGAGGACTACCTAATGGCGCTCACCAAGCGTGATGTCTCCCAGAACTCGAAAAAGAAGTACCTCGAAGTCCTCTCCAGCTTCTACAACTACACCCTGAAACGCCCACAGTTCGAGAACATCACAAGCAATCCCGCTGCGGTCGTGATGGAAGAGATTCCCCGAATCCGTCCAGACCGACCGGACTGTGCGACGTGGGAGAACGCCTGCAACCTCATCAACGCGATTCCCGACCCACGAGACAAGACCGTCGCCATCATCCTCGCTAAGACTGGTGCTCGTCTCCTCGAGGCTCTCTCAATCGAAAAGGACGATGTCGACCTCGAGAAGGGATTCATTCGCCTCCGAGAACGCAAGGGCGGGAAACAGACTGTCGTCCCAATTGATGACGAGACAATCTACGCTATCAAACGCTACCAGTTCGTCAACGTCGATTCAGATTCCCCGTACTTGTTCACGAGTAGTCGAGGTGGCCGGCTCTCAAAAGAACGGATTCGACGGGAAGTGAAAGCCGCCGCCGACCGCGCCGGCGTCGCCCCCAAAGAAGAACGACGATTCGAGAAGAAGTTCACACCCCACACCTTCCGAACGGTATTCACCACTCTGATGCGGAAGCAGGGGATGAAGCCGTACATTCTGAAATACATTCGAGGGGACGCCAAGACCGAGACGATGGATATCTATACTCGCGTTGACCGCGACGAAGCGAAAGAAGAGTACCTGAACTGCATCAAGGAAATCGGGCTCTAACGAGGACGGACAGATGGTCGAAGTCATCATTTACAGAAACCCGTGGGACGACCCTGAGGAGGTCGCCCGAGTCACCATTGAAGGCGAGGTGACTGGCGAGACACCGACGGCTGAATCCCTTCGAGAGCGAATTAATGACGAGAACGACCCAATCATCAGCGAGTACACGGATGGACGAGAACTACTCCGTTACATTGCTTCGTACTCGAACGGCTACGTCATAGCGAACTATGATTGCGAAGAGTCTCTGCGAGTCGTTGAGGACCTGAGCGACGAAGCATATCGAGACTGGGTTCAAGACTCCGGGCTCGACACCCGACTCTAAACCCCGAAGACAGTACGCTGGTGGTCGTCCCTCAACTGCTCACGCATTTCTGAGCGAATCGAATAGATTGACTCTCGGTCGTCCTCGAATGGCTCTCTGCCCCCAATAGGTAACACTCAGCCCTACGCTGGCTTTGGCTGAAGAGTCCCGAGATTTTCTCTATCAATCTATGGGTGTCCTCTGGTGTACGTAATTGCTCCAGAGAACGGGTTGTTGTCTTTGATGCTGACTGGTATTCGATTGCTGATGAACGCGTTCTCTGTTCTCTCAGCTAGGACCTCCACGCCGTTGCAGACCAAGAGATGCTGAATCAGTCCGCTGCTCGGGAGTCTTATGATGGAACAGGGCAATTATTGAATACGGTGATTCGACGTGGCATTGCTTTTTCTGGGACTCAATGAAGACCGAGACGGCTGGGATGTCCTCGGGAAGATTATTGATGGCGAGATAGTCAAGGACCCGACCGGCGAGCTTGAAGAGACCGTGAAGGGAGCATACGATTTGGATGATGAAGACCACCTGAGGCGAGCATTCAATAACCACTACATCAACGCCGTCCCGTTGGCCGAAGACGAGGAGTAGACCGATGCGGCTTCTTTTCCAGATGTACCACGACGGCGAGCTACACGACCTCGGAATCATTGAAAACGGTGACGTGGTCAAGGGCATTGAGGAAGGTTTTGAGGATTGGATTCGTCGGGAGCTGAGTCAACCAACGACCCCTGACATTGCTGACCCCGAGGGAATTTTGGAAGCGTATGAGGGACCGCATCTAATCGCGAAGCGCGTCGACGAGTGACTATCCCTAATATAGTATAAATAGGGGAACCCACGGACACGCACTCGCAGAAACGTCCCCTTGTGTGTTCTCCGCATCTATACGAGATATACACGGTGTACAGTATCTAGAGAGTAGAATTATTATCGTGTCACAGTCACCGAGAGACTAGATTAGATGTCTAAAAGCAACGGCGGAGGAATCCTATTTGAGACGTTTGTCAATGTCGTTAGGGCATTCGGCGAGTTGGATGGTGAGGCTATAGTAAGAGTTAGAACTTTCTGCCCGGAGTTCGTTAGACAACGTAATGGATCACCTCGACGAGATCTCGATCGAAGAACTCCAAGAGGCTCTCGACAACGTGGAGGGGAAGAAGCCGACAGAGCGGCTATTAGCCGCGATTGCGTACAAGAACGGTGTCACGCAGACCGAGCTCGCAGAGTGGTACGATACTAGTCGTCGAACGATCTACGGTTGGCTCAAGCGACTCGACACCGACGGGTCGATTGAGCAAGCCGTAACTGATGCTAAGCGAACTGGGAGGAAAAGAAAACTCTCAGAACAACAGCAACAAGAATTCAAGGACGCTGTCCACGACTCACCTGAGGAGGTTGGGATCGACGCGCCGGCGTGGACGCCGGCGCTCGCCCAAGAATTTCTCGCTGACGCCTTCGATGTAGAGTACTCAATCCCGAGCTGTCGGCGGCTGTTGAAAGAAGCGGGATTGAGCTATCAGAAACCACGCCGGACAGCCGCCGAAGCCGATGAAGACGAGCAAGAGGAGTTCCGTGAAGAGCTCAAAAAAAGCGGCGGGAGATGGACGCCACCGTAGTCTGTATCGACCAGACCAAGAAATCCGTGCAAGTCGAGCCGCGTGCCGCGTGGTTTCCGCGCGGCACGCGGCCTTCCGTCAAACTCTCTGGCCAACGCGACTGGACGTGTTTACTGGGCGCGATCACCGAAGACGGTGATCGCTTCTTCTCCCGATTCACCGAGTACGTCACGGCCGACCACGCGAAACATTTCATTTTAGCATTATGCGAAGGGTTTGAAGATGATCTGCTCGTAGTGCTTGATGGAGCGTCGTATTTCCAGTCGGCAGTCACGGACCTTACGGACCGTGACGGCCTTGATTTCGTGACGTTACCGTCGTACTCGCCGGAGCTAAATCCAGTCGAGGAATGCTGGAGACAGCTCCAAGACGCTCTGAGCAACCGCTTCTTTGACTCACTCACCGAGCTGACAACCGCGATCGATACAGCTCTCGACCAACTCTCCATCCCAAAAGTGAGCAACTATTTCTAATCGTTACTATAGAGACCTTCGACCGATACGAGAATACCGTCTAGTCACGATCCATCAGTTCTGGGGACGTGTAGGTTCCGACCGTCAGGTCTGCTCCCGGAGGACGCGCGTCGTGCTTCCCTTCCCATTCAACCCCGTGATCTGGACGGCGTCGAGGTCATCGTGGGGGTCGCCGAGCGCCGCGAGCAGCGCGGCCGTGGTGTCCGTGCCGAGCTTCGGTCGACTGCGACGCAGTCGTTCCAGTCGGTTCACCGCCTCGTGGCACTCCATGCCCGCCCCTCCGCGGTACGGGGTGAAAAGCCTCCGCGCGACCCCGTTCGGAAACCCGACCATTCGCCCCACTGATACGTGTAGCTTCGAGGCGAACGTGCGTCTTAGCAGCGCCGACGGGGTTGACGCCGCGTTCGGCCAAACGGCTAAGTGTGAACTGCGCGGATCCTCACGCGATGACCGCGACTGACACGGACGCCGTCGCGCCGTCGCTCTCTCGACTGGACGCGGACGGCGTCGAGGCGATCCACGACGCGGCGATGACGGTCGTCGCCGACATCGGCATCCAAGTCCGCCACGAGCGTGCGCAGCGACTCGTTGAGGAGGCCGGCGGGCGCGTCGACGCCGACGACGTCGCGACGCTCCCCCGGGAGGTCGTCGTGGAGTGCGTGGCACGAGCGCCGAGCGAGTTCACGCTGCACGCGCGCAATCCCGAGCACTCGGTGACGGTCGGCGGCGACGGGCCACCCGTCCGCGCGCCCGGCTACGGCGCGGACAGCATCCAGTCGTTCTCGGGAGAGCGCCGCCCGTCGACACTCTCCGATTACGAGGACTTCACGAAGCTCGCGCAGCTGGAGGACGTCGTGACGTGCGTGGGCTTCGACGTCTGTGAACCGACCGACATCGACCGGGAGGCCCGCCATGTGCGGATGCTCGAGCGCTCGTTGACGCTGACGGATAAACCCGTCATGGGTTCGACGCGCGGGGAGGCGCACGCGCAGGCATGTCTCGATATGGCGGCAATCGCGACCGAGGAGCCGTCGTTGTCGCGGCCAGTGATCGCGGGGCTCGTGAACACGCTCCCGCCGCGTGGGATCGGCACGGAGATGCTCGGGGCGCTGCTCGCGTACGCCGAGCACGGCCAGCCGGTGATCGTCTCCTCGTTCACGATGCCGGGCGCGTCGGGGCCGCGCTCGTTCGCCGCATCGCTCGCGCAGGCAAACGCGGAGACGCTGTTCGGGATCGCGCTCGCGCAGCTCTGCAATCCGGGGACGCCGGTGGTGTACGGTCTCCCGCTGGCGCGCGTGGACGACCAGCACGAGTCCCTCTCAATCGGCGGCCCGGCGTCCGGGCTGTTCGCGTCCGTGACGGCGCAGCTCGGCCGCTACTACGGGGTGCCGACGCGTGCGGGCGGCGGACTGACGGACGCGGTGACGCTCGGCCATCAGAGCGGTGCGGAGTCGGTGCTCGCGCAGGCGGTGACGGCGCTCGCCGGCGTCGACTTCGTCCTGCACTCGGTCGGCGTCTTGGACTCGTACGGGGCGGTCTCGCGGGAGAAGTTCGTGCTGGACTGTGAGACGCTGCGCGCCTTGAAACGGTTCCGTGAGGGCATCTCGGTCCCGGAAGAGGGGATCAACGTCGAGCGGATTGCGTCGGTCGACCCAGCCGGCCACTACTTGGGCGCGGCGGGATCAGACGACGACACGGGGTTCCGGCCGCGGATCGCGGAGCGCCGGCCCCATCGTGCGTGGGCGGACGGAACGCGCGGCTCGACGTTCGAGCGCGCACACGAGTATGTCGAGGAGCGGTTGGCGGCGTACGAGCGCCCGCCGATGGACGACGCGGTCGAGCGCCGCCTGCGCTCGTACGTTGAGGCGAATCTGCCGTGACGCGTGCTCGCGCCGGCCACCAGTTATAAATATGTTGCGTATACACCACGATCGTTCATGCCCACCGGTATGCATATAGCTGACATAGACCATGACACGAGGGGGCGCGCTTCGTCGGCTGGGACGGTTCCTCGAGGAGTGCGAGCGACGGGACGACGCAGGTGTCGAGCTGTCCGACCCCCGCATCGAACTGACGGAGACGGCAGCGCGCGCGACCGTCACGTACCGCGTCGACCCGAGCACCGAGGAGGGATGCGGTGTCGCGCTCGCCGACGCGACGCTCGACGACGGGTCGCTCGCACTCACACTCGACGCGGGACTCCCCATCGTCCCGACCGACGACCGACTCGACGTCACGCCGGCGTCCCTCTCCATCGAAGACGGCGCGCTCTCCGTCGTCCTCACCGTCACCGCCGACGACGTCGACGCGACGAGCGACACCGCTGATGCCGGCGAGCGCGACGTGACCGTGACGGAAACCGACCGAGCGGAGCGCGCCGACCGAGACGTCCCCCCGTTCGAGGACGCCGAGCTCCTCGCCGACATCTACGACTCCTGCGAGACGTTCGCCGAGATGGCGGACGTCATCGAGATGGACATCACCGCGGAGACCGTGCGGCGCTACATGATTCAGCACGGGATCCACGAACCGAACTCCTACGACACGGCGCGGACGAACGCCGAAGAGACGGGCGACGATACCGACACTCCCTCGCCTGCGCCCGACGCGGACGCCCCGACGTCCGAAGTCGTGACGGACGGGATGGGCCTCCCCGAGTCCGTCACGATTGACGACATCGTCGACGCCGTGGACGCCGCGAATACCATCCACGAGGTCGGCCGCGCCATCGGGGTCGAACGCATGGATGCCTTCGAGCTCCTCCAAGAGTTCGACCTACTCGAGTGCGTCATGGGCAAACTCTCCACCGAGGCCGACCGCGAGGTCGGCCGCGACGAGATACTCGACCGGATCCGCCGGGCCGCGGACGCACGCTGACGGTGTCCGCCCCGTCTCGCCCCGCCTCGACCCGTCTCGGCCCATCCCGCCCTGAATGCGGGTTCGGGCGCCGCGGTCCCGGACCCCTACTCGACCGTCGCGATCGCCTCGATTTCGACGGCGGCGCCCTTCGGGACGTCGCCCGCGCCGACCGCGCTCCGAGCAGGCGGCGCCGCCTCGAAGAACTCGCCGTACGCCTCGTTGAACGCGTCGAAGTCGTCGATGTCGTCGAGGAAGACGGTCGTCTTGAGGACGTCCTCAAGCGATCCGCCCTCCGACTCGAGGATCGCCTCGACGTTCCGGAGACACTGACGCGTCTGCTCGGCGACGGAGGCGCCGTCGAGCAACTCGCCGTCAGCCGTGAGCGGGAGTTGCCCGGCCGTGATCAGGATCTCGCCGTTCGTCGTCGCCTGACTGTACGCGCCCACCGCCGCCGGTGCGTCGTCCGTGCTGATGGTCCGCTTCATCGGGCGACTAGAGCGATCCCCGTCCTTTAACTCTCGGCCGCGCGGCCCTCCACCGCGACCGATCAGCGGTCTGATTCGTCGTGGTGTGGCGTCGGGCGCGTCACGCGAGCGCACCGGATCGAGATGCGCGTGCAGGTGTTCTATACGACTCGCCCGCCCACGTCGCGGCCGCGCTCCTTGAACGGGTGCGGTATTCCGCGCATCGACTATCCGGATACCCTGAGTCTCATGCGAACGACGGCGCCAGGCGGCGAACGCGGCGTCGGGGACTTCTCGGCGGCGTTTTTGCGGGGGTACACACCACGCACATGTGCGTGGCGACGCGTGGCATGGAGACGACGGATGAGTGCGTCGGGGCGCTCGCTGACGGCGACGCGAACGGTTCCGCGACGCCCACCGCCGCGGCCACGACCGGCGTCGAGCAACCGTGCCGCGGCGCCCCGTATTAAAAGAAGACCACATCTACACATACACGCTTTTCAACTGAAGCGGCGTCAGTTATGATGATCACACGATGAGTGGTTCTGTCAACGGGAGGCGAGTCGTATGAGTGATGGACTGACCGAGATCACGGTCGTCGGAGAGGACGACTCGGGGATCGTCGCGGAGATCACCTCGCTCCTCTTCGAGCGCAACGTCAACATCGAGGACATCGATCAAGCCGTCCGCGAAGGTACGTTCCGGATGACGATGCGCGTGGACACCGACGATATGGTGACCACGCACGAGACACTCCGCCACGACCTCGCCGAACTCGGCGAGGAGACCGGCGTCGATATCGACATCCGGTATCCCGGGAGCGAAGACCGTTCGATCGCCGTCCTCGTGACGAAAGAGAGCCACTGCCTAGAGGCACTCATCGACGCGTGGCAGAATGACGAACTCGGAGCGGAGATCGCAGTCGTCATCGGCAACCACAGCGACCTCGAACCGCTCGCCGCCGAGCACGACATTCCGTTCTACGATGTTGGCGACGAGAACGGCGTCCCGGACGAGGACGAACTCCTCGATGTCCTCGACGACCACGACACCGACCTGATCGCGCTTGCGCGCTACATCCGCATCCTCTCCCCGAAGGTCGTCTTCCGCTACCGACACCGCATCATCAACGTCCATCCGAGCCTTCTCCCCGCCTTCCCCGGCGCGTCCGCCTACATGCAGGCCATCGAGGCCGGTGCGCGCGTCGCCGGCGTCACTGCACACTACGTCACCACTGACCTCGACCAAGGCCCGATCATCGCCCAGCGATCGTTCAACGTCCCCGACGACGCCACCGAGGACGAACTTCGAAAGGTGGGCCAACCTCTCGAAGCGGAAGTGCTCGTCGAGGCGATCCGCCTCCATCTGAACGACGACCTCTACATCCACCGCGGTCGTACGCAACTCCGCAACCCGGACGCCACGAACGTCCCACTCGGGCTCCCGGACGGTTTCAACCGACAGCTCCCCGACGAACCCGTGGACTCACACGACGAGATCGTGGACCGCGAGACCACGTCCGCCGAGAGCGACTGACGCTTCGCCCCGCGTTTCCCCCCGGGGGCCTCCGTTCTGCCGGATCGTCTTTCGTTCGCCTCACTCGCGGAGCGCCGCAACGATCGTCTCGGGGTCCGCGTCGATGCCACCGCCCTGTGCGAGCGTCGGCCCGCCGCCACCGCCGCCGCCGAACTCGTCGGTGACGTCCGCGACGACGTCGCTCGCGTCCGTTCCACCGGTCGTCGCAACGACGACGAACGTCGCGCCGTCCCGACCGGCCAGCGCCACCACGTCCGCGGGCAGGTCACCGTCGCCGAGGCGCGACGAAACGGCGTTCGTCCCGATGTCCTCGACCGTTCCCGCCAGCCATGACTCGCCGTTCTTCTCCATCGTCTCGTCCGCCAGCGCGTCAAGGCGCGCGTCCAGCAGGCGCGCGCGGAGGGCGTCGCGTTCGTCGCGGAGGTCGGCGTTCTCGGCGAGCACGTCGTCGACGTGCTCCGCGATATCGGTGACGGGTGCGCCGAGTCGTTCGGCCGCCTCGGTTGCGCTGCGCGTACGGGTCGTCATCGCCTCCACGGCCGCTGGACCGACTGCGTACTCGACGCGCACGCGTCCCGCGCCGGGGTTGGTGACGTCACGGACGGCAACGAGGCCGAGTTCACGCGTATTCCGGACGTGCGTGCCGCCGCACGCGGAGACGTCCCAGTCCTCTATTTCGACGATTCGGACGCTCTCGACGTCCTCCGCGTCCATATTGAACACGATATCGGATTCGGCGGCGGCGCGCTCGTAGTCCGTCTCGTACCACGTGACGTCACGCGCCTCCCAGACGATCCGGTTCGTGAGACGTTCGAACGCGGCGGCGTCAACGTCACCGGGATCGGCGGTCGTCTCGAAGTCGATGTGGATCGTCTCCGTCCCGATGTCGAAGCCGGCGTACCCTTCCGCGTCGAGGAGGTCGCGGCCCGCGCCGTAGACGACGTGACTTGCGGTGTGCGCGCGCCGGCAGTACGCGCGAAACGACTCGTCGATGTGCCCCGTCACGTCGTCGCCGACCGCGACGGGTGCGGCCTCCGCGAGTTCGTGCATGATCACGCCGTCCCGCTTTTGTACGTCGGCGACTGCGACGCCGGCGAGAGTGCCCCGGTCCGCGGGCTGACCGCCGCTCTCGGGGTAGAAGTACGTCTCATCGAGCGTCACCTCAGTGCCGTCGACATCGGTGACTGTCGCGTCGAACCGCGTACGGTACGGCTCCGCTGCCGCGTGAGTGCTTGCGCGCGAAGACATGATTCGCGGTATCGCCGCGCACTTCCATAAACCTCCGGCGCACACAGGTGCCGGCACACGCCAAGCGGTCGGCGTCGACCCGGACCGGTCTGAGATGGCTAGAGACGTTCCCAACCGGTCGGTTCGGGGAAATCGTTTTACGAGCACTGGGTGAATGGCCGATGGTGTCGAGCATGTACGATGAGATACTGATCCCGTACGACGGGAGCGACGAGGGAGAGATGGGGGCGCGACACGGCGTGGAGCTCGCGGCCGAGCTCGGAGCAACTGTTCACGCGCTCTACGTCATAGACCTGCCGGGAGTGCCGCGCACGCTCTCCATCCGCGACAATGAGGAGAAGATACGCGAGGAGTACCGCGAGCACGGGACGCAGACTCTCGCCGATGTCGAGGAGATGGCCGCCGAACACGGGGTCGACTGTGTCACCGCGCTGCGCAGCGGCTCGATCAGCGAGAAAATACTCTCCTACGCGGAAGATGAGGAGATGGACGCAATCGTGCTCGGGTCGGCCTATTACGGCAAACTCGGCAACGTCCTCGGCGGTACGACGAACAAGATCATTCGATCGACGACGATTCCCGTCATCTCGAAGCGAATGGACGCCGACGCGCGGTGACACCGCGCGTCGCGTCATTCAGAGTCGCGATTCGCGCAGATAGATGAGGATGCTCGCGCCGAGGAAGCTGAGCCCGGCGAACATCAGCTGGCCGCGCGACATCAGCACGAGGCCAATCCCGAAGAGCGCAACGACGACGGCGGCGGTACCGGCTCGAAACGCGGTGTTGATCATCTTGAGAGGGAGCTGCGGGTCGCAGTCGCCGTCGCGGACGACTGATGCGGGACGGCGTGAGTGCGTCCGAACCACGGTGCGGCGGCGTCAGTCATCGCCGCCGGTGGTCCGTTCGCGGATGTCCGTCACCACCTCCGTTCCCGTCGTGTTGATGTTGAAGTCCTCGTCGGTTATCTCGTCGATACGTTCTTTGAACTCCTCGGACGCGAGGACTTGGTACTCGTTTCTGAGTCCGAGATAGACGGTATAGCACATCACGAGCAGGACGATGGCGAACGGGAAGCCGGTGGCGATGGCGGCGGTCTGGAGCGCGTTGAGGCTCGCGCTCCCGCCGCCGTAGAGCAGGAGCGCGGCGACGCCGCCCTCGGTGAGCGCCCAGAAGATGCGCTGGGCGCGCGGGACGTCGTGCTTCCCGCCGGAGGTGAGGTGGTCGACGACGAGCGAACCGGAGTCGGAGGACGTCACGAAGAACGTGACGACGAGCAGCGTCGCGAGCAGGCCCGAGATCGCGCCGAGCGGGAACTGATCGAGCATCGCGAACATTGCGACGGTCTGGCCGACGTCATTGTACGTCGCGAGCACGGAGCCGTTCCCCATGAGTGTGTTGAACAGGCCGCTGCCACCGAAAGCCGCGAGCCAGATGGTGGAGAACAGCGACGGGAGAACGAGCACGCCGAGGACGAACTCGCGGATGGTCCGCCCCTTCGAGATGCGTGCGACGAACATCCCGACGAACGGCGACCACGCGATCCACCACGCCCAGTAGAACACCGTCCAGGCGTGGACGGTCGTCGAGCCCTCGCCGAGCGCGCCCGTGAAGAAGGAGAGCGTGAGGAGGCTGCCGAAGTATGCGCCGAGGCCCTGCACCCAGCTTCCGAAGATGAAGATGGTCGGGCCGACGACGAGGAGGAAGATGAGCAGCGTGAACATCAGGTAGACGTTCAGCGTGCTCAGGCGCTTGATGCCGCCATCAAGGCCGGCCGCGACGGAGGCGGTGGCGATCAGCGTGATCGCGGCGATGAGGATTATCTGTGGCACGGTCCCTGTCGGGATGTTCGCCACTCCGAGCATACTGCTTCCGAGGATGTAGGAGAGCCCGGTGTTGATCTGGGCGACGCCGAGGCCGAGCGATGTCGCGAGACCGAACAGCGTCGCGAACACCGACACGAGGTCGATGACGTGGCCGGGCCACTCGTAGATGCGTTCGCCGAGGAGCGGCCAGAAGATCGAGCGGAACGTCAGCGGGAGGCCGCGGTTGAACGAGAAGAACGCGAGGCCGAGGCCGACGAGGCCGTAGATCGCCCACGGGTGAAAGCCCCAGTGGAAGAACGTCTGGGTCATCGCGGCGATGCCCGCTTCGCCGGTGCCGGCTTGGGCGCTGTAGAATCCGGGGACGTTCGAGACGTAGTAGAGCGGTTCGGAGACGCTGTAGAACATCAGTCCGATACCCATGCCGGCGCTGAACAGCATGGACATCCACGAGAAGGTGCTGAACTCCGTCTCGGCTTCAACGCCGCCGATCCGGATCTTCCCGTACTTGCTGATGGCGAAGAAGAGGAGGACGACGATGAAGATGTTCACCGAGAGGAGGTAGAACCAGCCGAAGTTCCCCTCGAAGAAGCCGCGGATGTCGGAGTAGATGCTCGCGGCCTCCGGTCCGAGTATGAGTGTCGCGGCGACGAAGACGGCGATTATCAGGAGCGCGGTGGGGAAGACCACGGGGTGAATGTCGAACCCCCATCGTTCGATGTTGCCGTCGCCCGGTTCACGTTCGGTCTCCGGGTGGAAGAGGTCGACTTGGAGCCCGTGTGTCTCACTGTCGACGTCGTCCTCACTGCTTGCCATACCACACCCCCGTGGCCCGAGCGGGCCGAGTGTGTACTGTCCGTCGGGGGGCGTCTCCGCCGTCCCCCGCCGGTCGTTGTTTCCCTACGCGCGTCCGCCAGCCTGAGTCATTTAATGCCATCCCTTAGCACACCTCGTGGTGCGGAAGGGTAATAGGTATCACTCCACATAAGAGTTCGGCACTAATCCCGGTGGCATTTATAAGTATCGGCCGGTCTGTGGAGATCCCGGAATCGGGATATTCGACCCGTCGCGCTCACGATCCGTTCGAGCGCTCAAAAGCGCTCAGGTGTGCGTGGCCAGTTCGACCTCGTAGCCCGCCCCCTCAATGCCGTCAAGGATGGACGCCGTGTGCTCCTCACCGCTCGCCTCCACCGTAAACACGAGATAGGCCTCCCCGACGTCTAGATCCTCCACGGACCGGTCGTGGCGGACGTCGTGGATGTTCGCGCCGTACTCTGCGATGATGCCCGACAGCTCCGACATCTTCCCGGGGCGGTCGTCGATTCGCACGCGCAGGCGGAGGATCTGCCGGCGTTCCGTGAGCGCGTGGATCAAGAGCGTCCGTAGCATCGTCATGTCGAGGTTCCCCCCACAGAGCAGCGGCATCACAGTCTCACCCGCGACGTCCAAGTCATCGCTCAGGATCGCTGCGACGGATGCCGCGCCCGCACCTTCCACCACCTGCTTCGCGCGTTCGAGGAGGAGGAGGAGCGCTTGCGCTATCTCCGCGTCCGAGACCGTTACCACCTCGTCGACGTTCTCCTGGATGATCGACAGCGTCGTCTCCGAGATGCCGCCCGTCGCAATGCCGTCCGCGATGGTGTCCACCTCGTCGAGCGTCACCGGCGCGCCCTTATCGAGGCTTTCGTGCACTGTCTCCGCGCCCGTCGCCTGCACCCCCACGACGCGCACGTCCGGCGAGAGATGCTTCAGCGCCGTCGAGATGCCGCTGATGAGGCCGCCGCCGCCGATGGGGACGACGACCGTGTCGAGGTTCGGGTGGTCGTGGTACATTTCGATGCCGAGCGTCCCCTGGCCCGCGATGATGTCCGTGTCGTCGTACGCGTGGACGAACGACGCACCCTCGTCGCCAGCGGCGAGCGATTGGGCGTGCGCCATCGTCTCCTGGAAATCGTCCCCGACCAGTTCCACCGTCGCGCCGTACCCGCGTGTCGCGTCGATCTTCGCCTGCGGCGCGTTCGTCGGCATACAGATGATCGACTCCGCCCCGCAGTTCGTCGCCGCGAGCGCGACGCCCTGCGCGTGATTCCCCGCGCTCGCCGCGATGAACTTCTCCGCGCCCGCCGCGACGTCCTGACTGATCTTGTTGTACGCCCCACGGGTCTTGAACGACCCCGTCCACTGGAGATGCTCCATCTTCAGGTGGACGTCCGCGTCTACGAGCGCGCCGAGTGACGTGCTGCGCTCGACGGGCGTCTGTTTCACCACCGTCTCGTCGTCGAGGCGCTCGCGCGCCCGTTCGATGTCGCCGTACGTCACCGGAAGGTCGGATTCGTCGCTCATCTGTTGGTGGTCTCCATTCCTATCTGAGGAGTTTCTCTCGCCCGGGGTCGAACAGCGGTTCCTCGCGCACCGTCGCGTCGTACGTTTCGCCCTCGCATTCGACGCGGACGTCGGTGCCAGGGTCGGCGTGCTCGCTCGGGACGTACGTGTACGCGATCGATTCGCCGATCGAGTAGCCGTAGTCGCCCGCCTGAACGTAGCCGAGCGTCTCCTCGCCGTCCGCGTCGAGCACGGGCCGACCGCTCAGCGCGATGTCCGTCGAGTCGTCCAGCGTCACCGGGACGATGTGGCTGTCGATGCCGTCCTCGCGCGCGTCGACGAGCGCGTCCCGCCCGATGAAGTCGGTGTCCATGTCGACGGCGAACCCGAGCCCGGCCTCGAAGGGGTTCGAGTCCGTATCGATATCCGTCCCCCAAAGGCGAAAGCCCTTCTCGAGGCGCATCGATTCGAGCGCGCCGCCGCCCATCGGCCGTACGTCCAGATCCTCGCCGGCATCCTCTAAGACCTCCCAGAGCCGTCGGCCGTACTCGGTCGGCGTCCAGAGTTCCCAGCCGAGTTCGCCGACGTAAGAGACGCGCATCGCCAGCACTGGGACCTCCCCGACGTACATCCGCTTCGCGCTGAAGTAGGGGAGGTCGTCGTTCGAGACGTCCGCGTCCGTGACGCGCTGGAGGAGCAACCGGGACTTGGGTCCCCAGAGCCCGATGGTCGCGCGTCCGCCCTCATCAACGGTCACCGAGACGGTTTCCGGAGCGTGCTCGTCAAGCCACGACCCGTGGATGCCGGGCGAGCTCCCGCCGCCAGTCGTCACCACGTACTCCTCGTCGCCGAGGCGCGCGACGGTGACGTCCGCCAAAATGCCGCCGCCCTCGTTGCAGAGCAGCGAGTAGGTCACGTCCCCGACGTCCATGTCCACGTCGTTCGTGCAGACGCGTTGGAGGAAGTCGCCGGCCCCGGCGCCCGAAACGTCGACGGCGCTGAACGACGTCATGTCGAACATCGAGACGTGCTCGCGCGTGTGCAGGTGTTCCGCGCCCTCGATGGGCGAGCGATTGATCCCCCGCCATCCCTCCTGTTCGGGGATGGCGTCCGTGTAGCGCTCCGCGAGATCCGCGTTCGACTCGTAGTACTGTGGGGATTCCCAGCCGCCGCTCTGGTAGAACTCCGCGCCGAGTTCGCGCTCTCGGTCGTGGAACGGGCTAGTACGGAGGCCGCGGTGGTCGTCCGGCTGCCAGCGCGGTTCGACGACGCTGTACACCTGCCGGTAGCGCGTCGCACCTCGATCCACGAAGAAGTCCTTCTCCCCGGCGTGCGGCTCGAAACGCCGGACGTGGATACCGCCGACGGGTACCGGACCGGACGGGAGGCGCGGGACGCCGTTCTCCATCCACTCGGCGAGGATGCGCCCGTAGCCGCCCGAGTGCGTCCACCAGATGGCGAGCGCGGTCCACAAGCCATCTACTTGCGCCGTCTCACCGACGGCGGGCATCCCGTCCGGCGTGAAGACGAAGATGCCGTTCTCGGTCGCCTCGTAGTCGACGTCGGCGGTCGCGGGCAGGAGTTCATCGAACGCCTGCTTCGCGGACGTGTCCCGGTCGGGGTGGGTGGCGCGCTCCCAGTGCTTCCGCGAGAACCCCCTGACTGAGGCCTGCCGCTCGTCGGTGTTCTTCCCCATCATTTCCGGGTCGACGGAGAGCGTCTCGTGGTTGTACGAGCCCATCCCGATGGCGTCGCCGTGCGTGCGGAAGTAGAGCGAGTGGTCTTGGTCGCGGCCGACCGGTCGGTTCGGGCCCTCGCTCATCTGCTCGGCGATCTCGCGCTGTCCGGGGACGTCGAGGCCCGTCGTGTTCTCGCCCACGTCGCTGTCCTCCGTTCTGAGCTCGTCGAGTGGTTCGGTGACGACGTACTGATGTTCGACGGGCGCGATGGGAAGGTCGACGCCCGCCATCTGCCCGGTCTGGTACCCCCAGTTGTTCGTCGCGAGGACCGCCCGATCGCACTCGATCCGTCCCTTGTCGGTCTCGACCGCGGTTATCTCGCCGCCCTTGACGTCGAGGTCGGTGACTTCGGTGTTCCCGACGAACGTCGCGGGCGTCTCCTCCATGTACCACTGGAGCGCGGCGATGCCGTCGACGCGGCCGTCGGTGGGTGAGTAGTAGCCGCCGAGGATCTCGTCCTCGTCGACGAGCGGGAGACGCTCGCCGACTTCCTCGGGGGAAAGCAACTGTGGCTCCGGAAGCCCGTAGGAAGTCGCCCACTCGACGCGCCGTCGGAGGAAATCCATGCGTTCCTTGGAGCGCGCGACTTCGATGCCGCCGACTTCGTCGTAGACGCCGGCGTCGCTCAGGAGTCTGGTCGTGTAGTGGGCGGCCTTCGTCTGCGTCTTCGACGGCGACGTCTGGAAGACGATGCCGGGCGCGTGAACGGACGATCCGCCAGTGACCGGAAGCGGTCCCTGGTCAACGACGACGATGTCTTCCGCGCCGAGCTCAGCGAGGTGGTAGGCGACGCTACAGCCGACCGCGCCGGCGCCGACGACGACGGTGTCGGCTCGAGGGGGTGGCTCCGTGCTCATGTGTCTCGTGGTGGAGTGCACGGGAGCGTCTGATAAGTGCAACGGTGGTCCTGGTGTGACGAGCGCGCCTGAAACGCCTATAGAACCACTCAAGCTCGTTATTTGTGGCTATGGGCGGCTGCTCCGCGCGACCGGACGCGGCCGGCGCGCAACCACAACAAGTAATAAAAGTTATGTGTATCGCCGTCGGTCTAGAGGAGCGGTTCCTCGCGCACCGTCGCGTCGTACGTTTCGCCCTCGTAACGGACCTGTACGTCCGTCCCGGGTTCGGCGTACGCGGGCGGGAGGTAGGTGTAGGCGACGCACGCACCGACCGAGTAGCCGTACTCGGCGCTGTGGACGTAGCCGAGCGACTCGCCCGTCTCCGGGTCGAGGACCGGCCGATCCGCCATCACCATCGCCTCCGGATCGTCCAGTGTCAGGCACGCGACCAGGTGCTCGCGCTCCGAATCGTCGCGTTCGGCCGCCTCCGAGACGGCCTCCTTCCCGATGAAGTCGGTGTCGAGGTCCACTGCCCACCCGAGACCGGCCTCGTACGGATCGTGCTCGGTGTGTAAGTCCGCACCCCAGAGCCGGAATCCCTTCTCGATGCGGAGCGCATCCAGCGCGCCGTTCCCATACGGGCGGATCCCGTGCTCCTCACCCGCGTCGAGCAAGAGCTCCCAGAGACGCTCGCCGTACTCACTCGGCGTGTAGAGCTCCCAGCCGAGTTCCCCTGCATACGAGACGCGCAGCGCGGTAACGGGGACGTTCTTCACGAAGAACTGCTGGCTCGTGAAGAACGGGAACGCCTCGTCCGAGAGGTCGACGTCCACCACCTCGGAGAGGACATCGCGGGCGTTCGGGCCCGTGCAGACCATCGCCGCGAGACTCGACGTGACGTCGTTCACCACCACGTCCGCCGGTGCGTGCTCGCGTACCCACGCGACGTGCTCGTTCCCGACCTCACGCCCCGTCGTCAGCAGGAGGTAGCGTTCCTCGTCGGTGCGCGTCACCGTGATGTCCGCGCGCACCCCGCCCGCCTCGTTGCACAGCAGCGTGTAGCGGACGTCACCGACGTCGAGCGCCATGTCGTTCGTGCAGAGGGACTGGACGAAGTCGCTCGCGCCCGCTCCGACGACCTCCATCTTGTTGAACGAAGTCATGTCATGAAGGCCGACGTTCTCCCGGACGTTCAGCGTCTCCGCGCCCTCGATGGGCGAGTAGTACTTCGCCTCCCATCCCTCGCGCTCCGGAATCTCGTCGCCGTATTTCGCGAGCAGATCCGCGTTCGAGTCGAACCACTGCGGCTCCTCCCAACCGGCCTCCGCCCAGAGTTCGGCGTCGAGCTCTCGGTGGCTGTGGTACATCGGCGTCCGACGGATGTCGCGCTGGTGCTCCGTCCACACCCACTTCGGATGCATGATGTTGTAGACGATGCGGTACTCTTCGCCGCCGATGTCGCGTGCGAAGTCCCAGGAGCCCTCGTGGGCGTCGAATCGGTTCACGTCGCTGTGCGAGAGGTCGATCCGTTCGCCGTCCGCGAGGCGCGGCATTCCGTTTTCCATCCACTCCGCGAGTGCCTTCCCCGCGCCGCCCGCATGCGTCACCCAGATGGCCGCCGCCGTCCAGAGCCCATCGTAGCCCTCCACGGGCCCCATCACGGGCAGGCCGTTCGGGGACTCCGCGAACATCCCGTTGTATTTGTATTCGAGCTCTCGTCCTTCGGTCGCAGGCAGCAGTTCGTCGCTCGCCCGCCGCGGCGCCTTATCGGGGCGGTCCGGATGCGTGGCGTTCTCCATGTGGTACTCGGTGAAGTCGTGCACCGATCCCTGCTCGCCGTCCGGATCGTTCCCACCGAGCTCCATCGGATCCGGAACGATCGGCTC
>Ga0207754_100102_pt1 | contig 66141 bp, 70 predicted proteins | sample A23E1SouthBayCA_FD_187728 | JGI IMG/M metagenome (GOLD analysis project Ga0207754, IMG submission 187728) | Aerobic enrichment media microbial communities from Eden Landing Ponds, California, USA - A23 E1 (SPAdes) | ecosystem: Environmental > Aquatic > Marine > Unclassified | place: Emeryville...
GTTCGAGTAAAACCAGCGACGGCCCGCTCCCGGTCGCCGACGACGGTCGGCGTGTCGGAGCCTGATGCCGTCGCTGTGTAAGCCAGCCACAGCCCGCTCTTACGTCCCCCCTGACGCCGCTCCCCCCGGCGACTCCGGACGCGGCGGTTGGCACGCCGGCGCCTCAAAACGAGAGGTGTGAGGTCGAACTCGGTTCTTCGTCGTCGTCCAACCCGCCCTCGTGGAGGTACGTGTAGCCGTCGTCGACCAGGAACACCCCGCCGTCTCTGACTTCGATATCGATCGGGCGCAGTGACGACCCGGAAGCGGGGCCGTTCTCGCAGTCGCCCGCACAGGCGTCGAACAGCGACCCGTGTTTGGGGCAGATGAGCTCACCGTCCCGGATCGCTGCGCCGCGACCGGTGTCGAAGCGCTGGTCCTCGTGGGGGCAGGTGTTGAGCCAGGCCTCGACCCCCGGCTCCACCTCGCAGGGAACGAGAATAGCCTCCCGTTCGTTGGTGAACGCGTCCTTGACGCTGAACAGGTACGAGCCGTGCTCCGGGACCGCTTCGACGGGCGCGACGTGCGTCCCAGGCATCGACGGCACGTCGACGCCGCCCAACAAAAGCATAGCGCCGCCGCGTTCGGGGCCGTGGTGCCGTCGGGCAACGCTTTTAGCCGTGCCCACCCTGGCTCTCACAGATGCAACGGGAGTCGGTGCTGCGCGTCGATCTCACGCGGGGGGTCGCCAGCCGCGAGACCGTTCCCGAACGCTGGCGACGTCGCTACCTCGGCGGGAAGGGGCTCGGCGCACGCTATCTCTACGAGGAGCTCGCAGCCGACGCCGACCCGCTCGGCCCCGAGAACCGGCTCTGTTTCGCACTCGGTCCGCTCTCGGGCTACCTCCCGGGTGAAACGCGCTACGCCGCGGTGACCAAGTCGCCGCTGACCGGCGGCTTTCTGGACTCCTACGCCGGCGGCCAGTTCCCGCTCGCTCTGGCTGACGCGCTACCGGACTGTCTGGCCGTGATCCTCCAGGGGGCCGCCGACGACCCGACGACGCTGGTCGTCGAGGACGGCGACGCCGAACTCGTGCCCGCCGAGAACTGGGGCGCTGACACCGTCGAAACAGCCGAGGCCTACCCCGACACCAGCGTCGCCTGTATCGGCCCGGCGGGGGAGAACCAGGTGGCCTACGCCACCGTCGCCTCCGACGCGGGCGAGCACCACGCCGGCCGCGGCGGCGTCGGCGCCGTGATGGGCGCGAAGCGACTGAAAGCCGTCGTGGCCCGCGGTGACCGACCCGAGATCCCGCCCGCGATCGACCAGCTGCGCGAGCGGACCGACGCCGAGTACGCCGACCACGCGACCGGGCGCTGGCAGGCCGCTAGCGGCACTCTTGAGTCGGTCGAGTTCGCCGACGAGGTCGGCGCGCTCGCCACCGAGGGGTGGCAGTCCGGGCGGTTCGAGGGCAGCGACGGCGTCGGCATCGACGCCGCCCGCGATGCCGCGGTCGAGCGCGAGCGCCCGGACGACCGCGTGCCCGGCGGGTTCCGCGTCGACACCGAGGAGGGCGAGAGCGTCCCCCGCGGCGCGGCGTCGATCAGCCTCGGTGCGGGACTGGGGATTGACGACTTCGACGCCGTCGCGGCGCTGGGCGCCGCCTGCGACCACCTCGGCGTCGACGTGATTGAGTCCGGTAGCGCCGTCTCCTGGACCGTCTTGGCCGCGGAGGCCGGCCTCGTCGACGAGTCGGTGGCGTTCGGCGACGAGGCGGCGGCCCGCGACCTCGTCGAGCGCATCGCTCGGCGCGAGGACCCGCTCGCGGACGCGCTGGCCGACGGCGTCGCCGAGGCGGCCGCGTTCGTCGAACGCGAGGCCGAAACGGGCGACGCCACCGCAGCTGATTCCGACCTCTCCGGCGAGGAGCTGGTCCCGACCGTGAAGGCGATGGCGCTACCGGGGTACGACCCTCGAGGCGCCGAGGGGATGGCGCTGGCCTACGCGACCAGTGACCGCGGCGGCTGTCACCGGCGCGCCCGTCCGGTCGAGGAGGAGGTGTTTCACGACCGGACTCTGGCAGAGACCGTCCGAGAGGTTGCTGACGCCCAGACCGCCCGTTCGGTGCTCTGGAGCCTCGTCGCCGACGACTTCCTGGGTGACGTGCTCCGGGATGATCTGGGCGCCGAGTGGCTCCGTGCGGTCGGTATCGACCACGACGCCGAGTCGCTCGCGCGGGCGGGTGAACGGATCTGGACGCTGATCCGGCTGTTCAACGCCCGCGAGGGGTTTGACCGCGCGGACGACGGCCTGCCGGCCCGCCTGCGACAGGCCCGCGCCGACGGCGCCGCCGTCGACCCAGACGGGTTCCAGCGCACGCTCGAAGCGTACTACGAGTACCGCAGCTGGGGGCGTGACGGCCTGCCGACCCGCGAACTGGTCGCGACGCTCGATCTCGAGCGCGTCGTCGACGCGGCGACGCCGCTCTCGGCGGACACTCCCGCCGCCGCTGCTGGCGACCCGACTGTACCTGAGGACACACAGACAGAATGACCGACAGGATCGATCTCGACGACGTCGAACAGCCCGACGAGGAGCCCGACGCCGACCAGCCCAACCCCGGTGACTGGCTCTGGCGCGGCGAGGGATCGCCCGACGAGGAGCCCGACGCCCCGGAGCGGAGCGTCGACATCGGCGCCGACGACTTCGGAGCCGCCGACGCCGCCACCCCCCGGATTCCCCGCGAGAACGACGACCGACCGGTCGGCGTCCCCGTCGAGGGCGGCGGCGCCGGTGGGGCGCCGGCGAGTTCGGGTAGCAGTCCCACCGGCGGCGTCCCCCCGAGCGACGACGATGAGGCGCGCGACGGGTCCGTGACGAGCGAGGACCCCGCGAACACCGGTGAGACACCTAGCCGCGCGTGGGGTGAGGCCGCGCGGGAACACGGCGACGCCGCTGGGGCAACCGAACCCGGCGGCGCCCAGCCCGGAACCCCCTCGGGTGGCGACGGCGCGACGCCGAGCGCGAGTCGGACCGCTGAGGGGCACAGTCGAGGGGAAGAGTGGGAGAACGCCCAGCCCGTCGAGCAGTCCGAGTCGACGCCGGGTGCGGCCTCCCACGGCTCGGCGCCGACCCGGACCGCCGATATGACGATGGCGTTCTCCTACCGGGCGATCCGCCGGTTCGAGAACGTCCACGCCGTGCTCGCCGACGCCGAGAACTGGACCGACTACCTCGGCATCGTCGGCGACGTGGACGCGACGGTGATCAACAAGTACCAGCGCGACAACGTACTGGATCTCGACTTCTTCAACGGCTCCGGCACAGGTCCCGCCGAGCGACTCGCGGCCGTCGGGCCGAACTCGATGTTCCACGCCGAGCGCATGGTGCTCGTCGGCGTCGACGAGCGCGAGCAGGCGTGGGCCGAGGAGGCCGACTGGGAGTTCATGCCGCTCGAGACGGCAGCCGAGGAGGCCGACTGGGCGCTCGCGGAGAACTGATCGCCGCCGACCCTGGGGTTTTTGGCTCGACGGCTCAATGTCTCGGTCATGAGTCTGACAGACGCGTTCGAGCGGTCCCGAATCCTGACGGTGGGACTACTGGTCGCGATCGCCTGGTTGGTGTTCTCCGTCGCCCGCGTTCTGGGTCAGTTCGACTACTGGGCGCCCGAACCGGCCGGTATGACGCCCGAGGCGGGGGTCATCGGCGTGCTCGTGATGGCGGCGACCATCCTGTTCGCCACCCTGGTGCTGGGCGCCTTCGAGAGCGACGAGCCCGCCCCCGAAGTGTGGCCGCCCGAGGACGCCGCTGAATAATGCAGTACGTCTGTACCGAGTGTGACACCATGGCCCGGTTCGGCGCCGAGACCGGTCCCGTGGACACCGAGTGTCTCGTCTGCGAGGCGGTAACCCGCTGGGAGCCCGCCTTCGAGGGCGAGGCACAGGGGGTGTCGTTCTGATGGCGCTGACAGTCAGTATCGGCGACCGACTCGCCGACGCCGCCGCGGAGTGGGCCGACCAGCGCATGCTCGACGACGAGGACGCGCTGGAACAGAAGCTCGAACAGGCGCTGCTTGAGGTCGAACATCTCGCCTCCGGCACCACCGAGATCGAGTTCGAACTCGCCGGTCGGACGCTCCACTACGCGCCGAGTGACGAACTTGAGGAGCTGCTCGCCGAACAGGCCGAGCGCGTCGACGCCGAGCCGGCTGCGGTGCTCGAACTTCACCTCGAACTGTTCGCGCGAACGTTCCTCCCCGAGGATTCGGTCCAGCCGGGCGCCGGCCCGGGCGCGCCGGCCGACGACTGGTGAGGGAAAACGACTAAGCCCCGTCGGTCTAACGTCCCCCTATGGCTCACAAGGACAGTGGCTGGCGTCCGGACGGAGCGATGGACGCGTTCGGCGACTACGAGGTTTGGGAGTACAACCTCGGCCCTCACGAGATCAACGAGGGCGAGGTCGACGGCGAGATCGACTTCGAGAAGTACGCCGACGAGGACGGCTTCGCCACGTCGGTCGACGACCTCGACGACAAGTAACGCGCTCGTCGCTTCTTCCTGCCGATAGTTGCGAGAAGCAGTGGTAACTGGGTGTCGTCGACAGCCCCAAAGCGGGCCAAGCAATCCCTACAACAGCTGTGCGACGATCTCGTCCTCGAACGACGCCGTCCCGGCGGCGATCCGTGCCCCGGCGACGAACAGCGGCTCGTCGGTCTGGTCGATCAGGTGTTGGGTGAACTCCTCGAGCCACGTCAGCAGATGCTCGTCGAGGAACACGCGCTCGAAGCCGACCGTCTCGTCCTGACCGGCGCGCTGGCGGTCGATCAGGTTCCGCAGGAACGCGAACTCGACGGCGATGTGGTCGTTCTCCTCGCCGTACTCCTCGGGCGGGTTCCAGCCCGCGGCGCCGTAGCTGGCTTCCACGTCGGCCAGCCCTTCGCCGATGAACTCGGTGTCGTCGCGGTAGTACGTCTCGTGTGGCAGCACGTCCGGGCGGGGGCCGACCATCAGGACGGTGTACTCTCTGGCGAGTTCGTCGACGACCGCCTCGATATCTCGTCCCTGGTTGGCCTCGATGAATTCCTCCAGTGCCGCGAAGCCGGCGTCGAGATGTTCGTTGACTTCGTCCCCGGGAGTCTCGATCTCCCCGGCGAGCAGGCGCTCGACGAACGCCTCGTCGGGCGTGTCGTGGAACACTTCGATCACGAAGTCGACCAGTTCGATACGTGCGTCGTAAACGGCGTTATCGTCCATTGTTGACCCCCTGGAAAACGACCTGCGCGCGGCACTCGTCGCAGTACTCGAAGATGCTGTGCTCGGTGTCGCCGGCGACGCCTTCGACGAGGTCGCCCACCTCGTCACGAACCGACTCCATCGAGCCGCGACTGGTGAACGGCGTCCCACAGCGCACACACTCGAGCATCTCCCCCTCGAACACGGGCTCCCACTCCTCGCCGTCCCGGTTCTCCGGCAGCCGGGAGCGCTCTAGCCCGGACTCGATGGTGATCGCGCCCTCCGGACAGCCGCTCTCACACACGCCACAGTTCACGCAGTCGGCGTGGTTGAACTGGAGTTCGCCGTCGTTCGTCCGCTGGATGGCGTCGGTGGGACAGAGCGTCGAACAGGTCGGCGTGAGGTTGCAAGCGTCCGAGACCTCCATTCGGCCGAACGTGTCCAGTCCGCGGATCACGTCGCGGTCCGGCTCGGTCGCATCGACGATCCGCCGAACCGACTCCAGCGCCCAGTCGTGCGTCGTGAACGGCTCGCGGGGGGAGTCGGGTCGACCGGTGCCGGTCGCCTCGTGTTCGCCGGTCGGCAGCGGTGACGGCTCCAGCCCCTCGACGAATGCGTCGAGGTCGGCAGCGAAGGCGGCCGGATCGTCGCCCTCCGGGGCGAAAAACGCCGTTCGGGCGCCGAGTTCGAGATCGCCGGTGGCGACATTCATCCGGTCGACCAGTTCGGCCTTCGGGTCGGGGCCGGAGTGGAGACAGGCGTCGCCACAGCCGACGATCGCGACGCCGTCGGCGCCAGCCGCGAGCGCGTGGAGCACGTGGGCCTCACCGACGGTGTCCGTACAGTTCACGCGAACCGGGAGGATCGGCTGGTAGCCGGCGTCCTCGCCGCGGCCGGCGCGGCGCCCGTAGCTCTCCAGGGCGTCGGCAGCCTGCTCCGAGCAGACGAACGCGACGACCGGCGACTCGATGCCGGCGTCGCCGCCGAAGAACTGCGAGATGCGGCCGCCCTCGTCGATGTCGAGCAGCGACTCCACCTCGCGAGCCAGTCGCTCGTTCGTCGGTTCGCGGAGTTCGACGGCGCCGGTCGGGCAGGCCGACGTGCAGGCGCCGCAGTTCATGCAGGCCGTCTCGTCGAAGGCGACTTCGTCGACGGCGGGTCGAGAGACCGCTTCGTGCGGACAGGCGTCCGTACAGCGCGTACAGCCCTCGACCCCCGAGTCACCCGAGGCGCAGATATCCATCTCGATATCGAGGTGCTGGGGCTTGCTGATGCCGCCCAGTTGGCTCTCGACGGCTGCGGCGACGCCGCCGTCGAAGTGCGAGAAGTAGCCCAGTTGGCCGCCGCGGCTCTTGGTCGGGCCGCCGGGGTAGACCACCTGATCGGCCCCGATCGTGCGCTCGACACCCTCGGCCTCGATGGCGTCGACCGGGCAACAGTCGAGGTAGTCGCCGTCCGGGGCGTCGGGCGCGATGTCGACGGGGTAGGAGGTGACTCCCTCGTCGGGCCCCTGCTTGACACACTCCATGCAGCCGATGCAGTCCTCGGTGATACGAGCCGCGAGCGTGAGTTCGAACTCGCCGAACGAGCCCGAAACGTCACGGACGCGGCCCCGCTCGACCGCAACCTCGTCGAGGTTGTGCGCCGGATCGCTGAAGTCGCGGCCGTTCGCGATCAGCGTCACGTCGGCGCGGCCGGCGAGCGACGACGCCGCGGCGGCGTCGCCGACGACGACGACGTGGTCGCCGGCCTCCTTCGAGACCGTCCGCGAGGGCGACTCCTCGCGCAGTCCGGCGACGGTCGCGTCGATGGTCCGGGCGGTTTTCTCCGTGGCCGCGGGCGTATCGTGCACCCAACCCGAGCCCTCGCGGTGGTCGACGAACGCGGTTGCATCGGGGTGGAGCCCCTGGGCCTCGGCCATCTCTCGGATCCGGCGCTGACAGCCCGCGTCGGGAGCCGTCGCGACGACATGATCGAGATCGTACTCGTCGACGACAGCGGCGGCTTTCTCGAGGCCGTCGCCACAGAGGTGGCCCGCGCTGGCGACCACCTCGACGTCCTCGTCACCGACGCCCTCCCTGACACCCTCGGCGTCGATGGCGTCGGGGGCGCCGCAGTCGCAGACGAACGCGCCTACCTTCATCGTCCGAGCGGTAGCCCACCGGCCGCATTAGGGCTTGCGACACGGGCAGTTTGCCTTTTGGTTACCCGAAAACAACGTGATAGTTCGTGATATACGTTTCGTGAGGCACGATCGACAGTCTCACGTGAGTGAAATTAGTTTCACACGAGGTGCAAAACCCATTTAGGAGCGGCTAAAACCGCCATACTTGGGTGCGATGGATTGAAGGTAGGTCCGTTCATGTTTCCGTTAATTCGTGCCAGCTCGTGTCAGTTGGTACGACAGGATACAACAATGAGCTCAGAACCAGTCTCCCTCGACCTGGACCGCAGGTCGTTCCTGAAAGCCAGCGCACTCGCAGGTGCGGTGGCGCTCGGGGGCGGCGGCGCGGGACAGGCGCTCGCACAAAGTGACGGGGAGGTCGACGGTGCTGACGAAGAGGGTGAACTCACGAAGACGGTCTGTAACTTCTGTGCCGTCGGTTGTGGGTTCCGGGGCGAACGACAAGGCAACGCCTTCGTCGGGCAGGAGCCTTGGCACGAGAACCCGATAAACAACGGATCGCTCTGCTCGAAGGGGGCCGCGATCTACGGGAGTGAACACTCCGAGCGCCGGCTCAAACACCCGCTCATCAAGGAGGGCGACACCTCCTGGCGGAAGGCCGGGTGGAGTGAAGCCCTCGAAAAGGTCGGGAGCGAACTCAACCAGATCCGCGAAGAGCACGGTCCGGACTCCGTGATGTGGATGGGCTCGGCTCACTTCTCCAACGAGGAGTCCTACGCGTTCCGGAAGCTGTCGAGCTTCTTCGGGACCAACAACGTGGACCACCAGGCCCGAATCTGTCACTCCACGACCGTCGCCGGCCTCGCAAACACGTGGGGCTACGGCGCGATGACCAACACGATCAACGACTACCGCAACTTCGACCTCAACCTCATCATCGGGCAGAACCCTGCGGAGGCCCACCCGATCGCGATGCAGCACATCCTCGAGGGCCAGAAGCGCGGTGGCGACATCGCCGTCGTCGACCCGCGGTTCACCAAGACCGCGGCCCACGGCGACTACTACTACCGGATGCGGCCCGGTACCGACGTGGCCCTGATGATGGGCCTGATGAAGTATCTCCGGGACGAGCAGAACCTCGACCAGGAGATGCTCGAGGAACGGGTCATGGGGTGGCCCGACGTGGAGGCCGAACTCGACCAGTACGACCTCGAAACCGTCGAGGACATCACCTGGGTCAGCCAGGAGAAGATTCGCGAACTCGGCGACCTGATCGCGGAGAACGCGCCAAACGTCCAGATCGAGTGGGCGATGGGTGGCACCCAGCACAACAACGGGACCCAGAACATTCGGTCCTACGCGCTCACCTCGCTGGCCTCCGGGAGCGCCGCCCGCTCCGGTGGCGGCCTGCAGGTCATGCGTGGCCACGCGAACGTGCAGGGGGCGACCGACCTCGCGGTCGCGAGCCACATCCTGCCAGGCTACTACTCGGTCGGCTCGCCCGGTTCGTGGCAGTACTGGACCGACGTCTGGTCGAAAAGCCCGTACACGAGCGGGGAGATCTCGTTCAGGGAGCTGTACGACGAGTACGACCTGATGCCGGAGGAGAAGTACGCCCGGCAGGCGGGCGAGGGGGAGGTCGACGAGTCGTTCCCCAACGATCGCTCGATGATGTTCCAGAAGGGGATGACCGTCGCACGGTGGTTCGACGGCGGCCTACCCCAGGAGGAGCGACTCAACGAGACGCCGCTGTACCAGCCCGACGAGCTGAAGGCGGTCGTCATCTGGGGGCACTCGCTTAACTCCATCTCGGAGATGCAGAAGATGAAGGACGCGATGGACCGGATGGATCTGGTCGTCGTGGTCGACGTGTTCCCCTCGGTGGCGTCGGTGCTCTCGGACCAGGACAACGTCGTGGTACTCTCGGCGGCGTCCCAGTACGAGCACCACCGCTCGCTCACCAACTCCCACCGCTCGGTGCAGTGGTCCGAGCCGGTGCGACCGCCGTCGCACAACACCAAGCCCGACCTCGAGATCGTGCAGGAGCTCGCCGATCGCTTCGGCTTCGGCGAGCACTTCGACTGGGGTTCGGGCCCCGGGCTGTACAACGGCAAGACCACGTACGAGGAGACCCTGCGCGAGGTCAACCTCGGCGTCCGGACGATCGGCTACCAGCAGGACCCCGAGCGCCTGCAGGAACAGCAGGAGTACGACTACGCGTTCTCCACGGACAACCTCCGCTGTGAGGAGGAGGGGCTCCCCGTCTCCGGGGAGTTCTGGCAGCTACCGTGGCCGTGCTGGGGCGAAGACCATCCCGGGACGCCGATCATCTGGAACGACGACCTCGATCCGCGCAACGGCGGGCAGGACTTCCGTGCCCGCTGGGGTGTGCAGGCGCCCACGCCCGAGGACTGGGAGGGGATGGACGTCGGGGACAAGGAGTACCCGATGCAGGAGACGTACGATCAGGAGGGTGAAGACGGCCTGAACCTCCTCCGGGACCCGTACACTCCCGACTGGGAGTCCGACTTCGACCAGGAGGTACAGGGTGTTCCCCAGTACCCCGGCTTCGCGACGACGCTGCCAGAGGACTACTCCAACCCGGACCAGCTCTCGCTACCGTACGCGTACGCGCTCGACCCGACCAAGTCCGTCTACGACACGGCGGTCGCGATGAACGAGCGCTACGGGACGGACTTCGACGAGGAGTTCTACCAGCAGTACGACTACGCACAGCCGGACGCGCCGACCGGGCGTGGCCGTGCACGTGCGGTCGTCTGGGGGTTCCTCGACACGGTTCCGGTCCACCGCGAACCGGTCGAGAGCCCGCGTCCCGACCTGGTCGAGGACTGGCCCGCCAACGGCCAGCAGACGAACTTCTACCGGCTCGACCAGAACAACGCGACGGTCCAGGAGGCGGCGACCGCCGCCGCGAACGATCCCGGCGACGAGTCGGCATTCAGCACGGTCATGACCACGGGCCGGCAGGTCGAGCACCAGGGTGGTGGGGCGGAGTCCCGCTCCAACGAGTACCTGGCTGACCTGCAGCCCCACATGTACGTGGAGATCCACCCGAACATGGCCGACGAGATGGGGATCGACGGCGGCGACCTCGTCGTCGTCTCCACCACCGACCGTGGGTCGGTGCTCGTCAAGGCTCGCGTCACGCCGCGCCCCGGCCACGGCCCGGAGGAAGAGGAGATCTTCCTCCCGTTCCACTGGGGCGGGATCGCGAAAGGGGAGAGCTTACTCGAGAAGTACCCCGACGGCAACGAGCCGTTCGCCATCGGCGACTCGGTGAACTTCATCACCTCGCGCGGGTACGACGTGGAGACCCAGATGCAGGAGACGAAGGCAGCGCTGGCGAAAGTCCGCCCGGCCACCCAGGAGCTCGTCGACGAGCTCAACATGGACGTGGACCTCGAGACGTTCACGTTCCCGCAGGACGAGGCCGGCTTCGGCCAGCAGAAGGATTTCGACACCCGCGACAACACGACGGTTCAGTAACATGTCCACAAACGAATCAAACACCGAAGTCATCGGCCAAGGGGTGATGAGCACCGGCGACGACACGCGCATCTTCCCCGACGTGGCCGCGTGTATCGACTGTGGCGGCTGTGTAGTCGCCTGTAACCGAACGTGGGACGTCCCCCGTGACGAACAGCGGATCAGCATCTCCACGATGCTGGAGGGCGAAGAGGGCGCCGAGGGACTCAACGCGAACCCCTCCCAAGCGATGTCCCAGGGCGAGAACCCTGGCGAGACCAGCGTCCCGATGCAGTGTTACCACTGCGAGAACGCGCCCTGCGTGACGGTCTGTCCGGTCGACGCTCTCGTCAAGAAGGACGACGGGTTCGTCGACGTGCGCGACGACGTCTGTATCGGCTGCCAGTACTGCCTCTCGGCCTGCCCGTTCGGCGCCCCGCAGTTCCCGGGCTCGAACGACGGCGCGGCGGAGATCTTCGGGACCGGCGGCACGATGGACAAGTGTACGATGTGTCAGGACCGCCAGGATGTCGGCAAGGGGCCGGCGTGTGCCGAGGAGTGTGCGACCGACGCCATCCTCGTGGGTACGTCCGACCAGATCGCTGACGAGCTCGACAAACGAGACTCCGGGACGTTCTTCAACGACGACGCGATGGAGATCGTCTTCGGTGCCGACGACGCGGAGGCGTTCGGCGTATGAGCAACTCGACCGCAGAGAACGGCGCCAGCAGCTACTCGGGGACCATGATCGCGGTCAACGCCGTGATCGCCGTGGCGGTCGCACTCGGCGCTGTCTGGGTCGTTAACGGCTTCAACGTGTTCTACGAGCGGCTGGACCGCGTCTCGCCGACCGTCGACGGCGGCGGGATCGGGACAGCGTTCGCCCAAGGGAACGACATCGGGTGGCTCGTGTTCATGGTCGAAGCGATCCACGCGATCGACGTGCTGACGGGGCTGTTCATCCTCGTGCTGGTGTTCGTCCACTGGAGCGCGTTCCGACGCCTCGCGAGTCGGATGCGCCAGCCCGGCGAGGCCCGCGCCATGCCGGACGGCGGCGACACTGACGGAGAGAACGGAGGTGACTCCCGATGACGAACCTCGACCACGGGAAGTTCACGCGCATGACGACAGTGTTCCACTCGCTACTCGCCATGGACGTGTTCTTCCTGTTCTTCACGGGGTACGCCATCATGTTCAACGACGAGCTCTGGTGGATGCTCACCCTGATGGGTGGCTCCGGCTCGGTCGCGGCGCTCCACCGCGTGTTCGGCGTCGGCCTGTTGGCGCTGGTCACGTTCTGGGTGCTGATGATGGTGACGACGGACACTGGCCGCTCGAACTTCAGGGAGGTGCTGCCGACGCCGGACGACGCGAAGGCGTTCGTGCAGGACATCCAGTTCGTGCTGGGCAACGCCGAGGAGCGTCACCCCAACGCCCGCCAGTTCGCTGGCGGCACCGCCGACGAGATCCCGCTGCTGAGCTACGTCGGCAAAGGCGTGATCTTCATCTTCGCCGTGGAGCTAACGCTGCTGTCCATCTCGGGCCTGCTCATCTGGAGCAAGACCGGGCTGATGCAGTACTTCGCCACGCAGACGGCGGCGATGGCGTTCGTCGTCTTCCACGGGCTGCTGGGCGTCGTGATGCTGATGGGGATCATGTTCCACATCTTCGAGCACGGCTTCCACCCGGCGTTCTTCCCGGTGGAGACGAAGGCGTTCATCCCGCGCTCGATGATCCCCGAATCCCACGACGATGACGACGAGGGGACGGGCATTGAGCGACTCCAGCTCTCCTCGGGCTGGGCGAGCGCGACCAACCTCGCCGGCGCGGCGACGGTGATCGGCATCGTCAGCGTGCTGACCGCCAGCATCTACGACACCGGCTACCCGGTGTCGCTGGAACTGCTCGTCGGCGGCGGGGCGACGAACCTGCTGCTGACCGTCGGCGTCAACATCGGCATGCTCGTGCTGTTCTTCGGCATGGTGCTGTCGGTGTACGGCAATCTCGTCCGCATCCGCTGGGAACAGCAGATGGCGGAGGGAGAGGGCGCCGAGGCCGAGGCCGAAGCCGCCGACTGAGGCGGTTTCTCCTTCTTTCGGCTTCATAGTCGCCAGCGGCGCCGCTGGCTCGTGAGTTGGCTCGAAAAGTTTGCGGTCGGCGTTACGAGATCAGTTCCGCGCTCTCCGTCGACAGTTCGACGGTCACGTCCTCGGTCGCGTGCTGCTGGATCTGGTCGATGTTCCGCGTGAGCACCTCGAGCACGTCCTCGGGCTCGGGGTAGACCAGCATGTTGCCGTCGTCGTCCTCCATCACCAGCTGGGTGTCGGAGAGCTGGATCTGGCCGTCCTCGATCGAGGCGACGATCGCGGGCAGTGCCTCGGAGCCGCCGGGTTCTCCCTCCTTCACCTTGGTGATGTAGAGGCTGTCCATCCCGATCAGGTCCTTGTACTCCCGGACCCGCTCGGCACAGCTGACCATGTCTCGGGTTACCGCCGTCTTCTCTGGGTTCCCGTGTTCGCCCTCGTAGCAGTGTTTACAGACCCGCAGTTCCATCCGCATACAACGGCGTCGGGGATGGGGGCGGATATAGCTGTTCACCTCGGCCGATCGGTCGGGGTCCGGGGAATTATGGTGGCTGGGCTGCAACGGGTGGTATGGCGAGTGAGTTACTCAACATGGCCTACGCGTGGGCGGGTGTCGTCGTCGCCGTCGGCGGCGTGTTCACCACCATGACGGTCACGGACGGTCCCGAGGAGAGCAACGTGGCGTCTGGCGTCACGGCGATCGCCGTCGCGGTGTTCACCATCGCGCTGGCCGCGTCGCTGACGCTCTGAACCGGGCCTGTTCTCCCGATCACACCGACGTTCGGAAGCGGCAGCGCCGTGGTGAGTCACCCTCGCCTCGGTGGCACCGATCTTACTGCTGACAGTCCCAGCGGCGGTCCGCGAGTCGGTCCAGTCGCTCGCGCACGGCCGCTTCGCCCGCCGTGACGACAGTCGTCTCTTGGTGGGCGCCGAGGGTCGTGACCGTGGCCGTCACGGCCGGCCCCTCCTGGCGCTCCAGCAGCCACGCGTACGTCGCCGCCTGCAGTTCGTAGCGCGCCCGAAGGTCGGGTTCGGGCGGCCGCAGGGCGATCTTGAGTTCGTCGACGTGCCACTCGCCGTCCCGGTCGATCGAGACCACGTCGGCGCGCCCGCCGACTTCGACGGCGAGTCCGGCCACGCGCACGACCGCGTCGAGTGGCTCCTCCACGTATCGCTGCCGGCTCGCGATCAATCGGTCGTACACGTCCGTCGCCGCCAGCTGTGGGCAGAGCGTCCCCTCGACGTATCGCCGTAGCTGCTCGCGCTCCTCGCGTGCGACGCCCTGGGCGTGCTCGCGAACCGCGCGGTCGAGTGCGCCCGGGAGTGGCCCCGCACAGTCCCGGAGCGTGCCGGGGTCGACGCCCGCTGAGAGCGCGGCCGCGAACACGTCGTGGGCCACGTCGCCGACGACCTCCGGGCCCATGGTCTCGAAGGAGAGCGGTACCGTGACGCCGTCCTGCTCGGCGTGGAGCGCCTGCCCGCTGAGGTGGGCGAGCACGCCGGCTTCCGGCGCTGCCGACAGCTCGTACACCGTACTCGGGTTGACGAACCGCGGCGTCCAGCCACGAGCGTCGAGCGGTTCCGGGCCGGCGGCCGCCGCGGGCTCGCTGGCCGGGTCGTCGATCGATTCGGGCGAGTCGCGGGCCGCGCGGTGGACCGCGACTGTCAGCGGGTCGTGATCACCGGGGGTGTCGACGGTGTACTCGTCGGGACGATCGGCGTCGAACGCGAGCGCCTCCCGGAGCGTGTCGACCCAGCGATCCCGTGGCGTCGGCGCCGAGCGCCGGCCGGGAATCGGGAGCACGAGGTGGTCCCGCGCCCGCGAGAGCGCGACGTACAGCAGGCGCCAGCGCTCGGCGCGCGCGGCCGCGACCGGGCCGCGAAGTGGCGGGGGGCCGGCAACGCTGGGTGAATCGCCCTCGACCCAGCGCTCGCTTGCCCAGCGAAGTCCCGCGTCCCCGTCACCGGGCGAGGCGTCGGGGTCGTACGGCCCGCCCGCGAGGACGGTCCCCCCGAGGTCGGGGTAGTCGTCGCCGGTATCGACGGCCGGCGGCGCGAGCGCGACGTGGCGGCCGTGGGCGACAAACTGGTTTAGGTAGGCGCCGTATCGACCCAGCCCGGTTCCCAGATCCGCGACCGCGACCACGTCGTCCTCGTCGCCTTTCGCGCCGTGGATCGTGCGGAACGTCACGTCGGCCGCTCCGCCGGTCGGGAGGCTGGGGCCGCTTTTCGGGTTCCGACGGGCGTGATCCAGCGCCGCGGCGAGTTCGGAAAGCGAGAACGTTCGGTCGCCCTCCCAGTCCTCGACGACGCCGACCAGGCGGTCGAGCACGGCCCCGTCGTCGACCGCTGTGGCGCTCTGGTCCAGCGGATCCGTCGCGAGCGAGAGGGTCTCCACCACGTCGCTGACCACGTCCGCACCCGCGCTGGCGAGGTGGTCGGCGCGGTGTCGCGCGAGGTCGGCGAGCCCGTCGACGACTGCGGCGTCGGCACCCCGCATCGAGCCGGCGTCGGCGACGGCGGTGATCGACCAGTCCGCGCGCATGAGCTTGTCGACCAGCCCCGTCACGGGCAGGTCGTCGTCGTTGACCAACTCGAGTGTCGCCTCCTGGGTCGTCTGCGCGCACAGCCAGTCGACGACCGCACAGACGGCGCCGACGAGCGGGTGATCGAACAGCGCGCGACTGGTGTCCCGGACCGACAGCCCGGCGTCGGCGAAGGCGTCGACGTAGGTGTCCATGTGGGTCCGGCGGTGGAACAGCACTGTCACGCCCGGCTCCTCGCCGTCCTCGCGGGCGAAACGTCCCGACTCCAGCCCCGTCGCGATACAGTCGGCCAGCGCCTCGGCCTCTCCCAGTCCCTCGGAGGGATCGACCCACGTCGGCGAGCCCGGGCGGCCGTGCTCGGGGAACGCAGCGACGTGAACGCTCGGCTCCGGTGTCGGCGCTCGAACCGCCGAGAGCGGTTCGTACTCGTCGATCTCTCGCCCGGCGGCCGCGGCGTCGGCGGCACCGCGGGTGGGGTCCGTGAACACCGGCTCGAAGACGGTGTCGAGGGCGGCCGTGATCGCCGGGCGGGAGCGGTACGTCCGGGTGGCGCTCCGCCGTTCGTGTGTCTCCCAGTCGATGCCGAAGTAGCGCCCCGCAGTGGCCGCGGTGTCGAACAGGCTCGGCTGTGCGTTGCGCCACGCGTAGATACACTGCTCGCGGTCGCCGACCAGCAGGACGCGGGTGTCGGCGTCCACGAGCGGCGCGAGCGCGTCGTGCTGTGCCCGCGACACGTCCTGGGCCTCGTCGACGATCACCGTGGACAGCCGGCCCCGCCAGCGCGCTCGCAGGCGGTCACGGAACGAGCTCCGGTACGCCTCGCGCTCGAAGAACATCGCGATCCAGTGCGCCACGTCGACGTGCGCGAGGACGCCGGCAGCGCGACAGGCGTCGTCGTACGCGTCGAGGTAGACCGGTAGCACCGTACAGAGAGCGTCAACGCTCTCGCTCCAGCGATCGTGGCAGTCGGCGTCGGCGTCGACGACGGAGTCCGCGTCGCCCGCGGCGTCGGTCTCCAGCGCTCGTTCGACCGCCGCGCGCTCCTCGGCGCCGAAGAAGCGTTCGGTGTCGCGCAACACTGCAGCCATCGACGCCGGCGGGCCGTCGGGGTAGCTGCCGGCGAGGACCGCGTCGAGTCGCTCGCGCAGATCGGCGACCGAGAGCCGACGCTCGCGACAGGCACTGCGGGCGGCCGCCAACAGATCGGCGGTGTCGGCGTCGTACCGGCCGCCGGGGTAGCCGTCGTCGAGCGTTTCCAGCGCCGTCGAAACCGCCGGATCAGTTCGCACCGCTTCGAGCGCGTCGCCGTGTACCTGTGCGAGCGCGGCGCTGTCGCCGACTTCCGGCACCTCGTCGAACCCCACCTCACCGGCGACTGCCTCGAAGACGGCGCCGAGCACACTGTCGATGGTCCCGACACGGTCGCTCCCGCGGAGCGTTGCCCCCAGTTCGGCCGCGGTCTCGGCGGCTAACGCCACCGGCGCCTGGGGATCGTCGGCGAACCCGCGGAGGGCCCGTTCGACGCCGGGGAGGATGCTCGCGGCGTCGTCCCGGGAGAACGAGGTGAGACAGAGCGTCTCCGTGGGGCTGTCGACGCCGCCCCGTGATTTCCGTGCGAGGTCCTCCGCAGCGATGCTGTCGGCGGTCACCGATTTGCCGGCGCCGGGGCCGCAGTCGAGCACGAACAGCCCCGACTCGGCGGCGAAGAAGGCGTCGCGGATCTCGGCCTGGGCGCCTTCGAGGCGCCGGTAGCCGTCGGTGTTCGCCTCCACTCCTGCCGACTCCTTATTAGTCATCGCGCAGCACCCCCGGTGGCGGCGAGGGCGTCCGGGAGCGCTCCCGTCGCCAGCAGCGACTGCACCGCCGACCCGTCGATCCCACGGGTCGGTACGTCCGCGAGCAGGGGCGAGCGCTCTCGCGTGGTCCCCTCGCGATCACGGCGGTAGCGCGTGCAGGCCAGCGTCTCGGTCGCGGCGCCGAGGCCGCTGACGAGGTGGTCGACCTCGCGGGCGGCGGTCCACCGGCCGGGGACCGCCAGCCGACCAGCGGCGGCGCTGTCGCCTACGACGACCGCCTGCCGGAGCGCGTCCGGGAACACGCTCTCCACGCGACGCGGCCAGACACCGTCGACGAGCCCGACAGCGACGACGTGCGGCGCTTCGCGGAGCCACGCGTCCGTCGCGTCGATCACGTCCACAGCGGCGGCGTTGGCGTGCTCCCGGCGGCCGGGTCGGGTGGTGACCACGCGCTCGGCCAGGTCGGCGACGGCCAGCCACGACCGCGACACGTCGCCGGCGTCGAGCCACTCCCGATACTTCGCGCGGGTGTCGGTGAGGAGCTCTTCGAGTCGCGAGAGCGCGCGGGCGTACCGCGAGGTCCGACCCAGATCGGCCGCGTCGGCTCCGAACACGGTCGGGAGCGTGACCTCCCGGCCAGCTTCGACTAGCGGCCGGAACGTCCGGTGGAGCGCGGCGGGCTCGGGAGTGTCGGGCTGTTCGCGAGCCCAGTCGATGAGCTCCCGAAGCGAGGCCGCGTCCGCCGGGGCGATCTCCGCTTCGTCGACGGCCGTCGCGAGCCGATCGTCCCACTCTGTCAGACTGAGTGCCGGGGAGTCGCTCTTGCTGACGGCCGACAGCCCGGCCCGCAGATCGCCGACGCTGTCGGTGGCGAGTGGCCACGCCGTGGCGTCGTCACCGGCCGCAGGCGGCACCCAGTGGAACTCGATCGGTGCGAGCAGTTCGTCGACCGTGGGTTCGTCTGTCCCGAGGAGCCCACAAACCGAGGCAAACTGCCGGTAGGGGACCGTCTGTTCGACGGGGAGCTGGGCCCAGACCGCGAGATTCACCTCGTGGCGGGCCGCGGCGCGCGTGAGCGATCGCTCGTACTCGGCTGCGTCGCGGGCGACGACCAGCACGTCGCTCGGCGACGCGCCGGTACGGAGATGGGCGGCGACGAGCGCCGCTGCGAGCCGCGCTTCTTCCTCAGGCGTGTCCGCAACGAGTTCCGCGCTCGTGAGAACCGACGGCGAGGGGTGGCTCTCGTCGAACGTGACCGGCTCCTCGAACCGGTTCGGCAGTCGCTCGACGATCGACGGGCCGGTACCCGGGCGGAGCGAGAGCGTCACCTCGACGCCAGCCGCGGCCACGGCGCCGATCAGCTCCGAGAGCGGGGCATCGACAACGCTCACGCCCGCCACGGAGAGCCGATCAGTCGCGGGAAACGCCTCGCGCCAGAGCGCCGGCCGGTCGCGGAGCGCGTCGGCGGCGGCCGGGAGCAGCGCCTCCCGGGAGTGAACCGACCCAGCGCGGTCGACGAGTCCTCGCTCCAGGGCGCGGACGCCCGCCAGGACGTCCTCCGTGTCACGCCCGGCGACGGTGGGGAGCTCGTCGGCGACCGCTGCAAGCGCATCGAGTCGCTGGTCGTCCCAGCCAGTCATCTCGCCGACACGGCTGTGAGCCGCCGCGATCGACTCGACACGCGCGGGCAGATCACTCCCGAATGCGGCGCGAAGTCGGTCGTTCGCCCCGGTGTCGCGCCGGAGGATCGCCTCCACGTGTTTGAGCCGGTCGATGCGGTCGATCGTCTCGCTCGGTTCGGCCGCGGCGTCGAGGAGTTGGGCGGCGATCGCGGTCGCGTCGGTGAGCCGGAGGCTGCTTCGTGGGCTGGCACGCTCGGCCAGTCGCCGCTTCAGGTTCCGTCGGTGGAGTCGTTCGGGCGTGACGACGAACTCAGTGGGCTCGGGGGCCCTGCCGGCCCGATCGAGCAGTTCGCCGGGGTCGCTGACAACCGCCCGAACGGAGCCGGAGGCGCTGGTCTCGGTCATACGGGAGAGATAGCTTCGACGTGGCTCTCGATGGGTAAGAATCCGTGGGACGTGTCGGGCTCGCAAGGAAATGGCGGGGATATTCGCCGCTATCCGGCGGCGTATCGCTCGTCGGCGTGGCGTTCGACCATGGAGATCACGGTACTGAGCACGGGTGGCACGATCGCCAGCACCGGCGACGACGGGAAGACGCCGACGAAAGGTGGCAAGGAGCTGATCGACGCCGTCCCCGAAATCGGAGAGCTGGCGTCGTTCACCGTCCAACAGGTCGCGAGCGTCTCAGGGTTCGACGTAACGTGGGAGCGCGCGGTGGCGCTCCGAGCCGCGGCCGAGCGCGCCGCCGACGAGTCGGACGGGATCGTCGTCACCCACGGGACGGACACGATGGCGGAGTCGGCGTACCTGCTGGATCTGACGACCGATATCGACGTACCGGTCGCGTTCACCGGCGCCCAGCGACCGTTCGATCAGGTGGGAACCGACGGCCCGCCGAACCTGCTTGCAGCGGTCCGGACGGTCGCCCACGAGCGCGTCGATTCGGGAACGTATCTCGTCTTCGACGACGAGGTGCACGCAGCCCGAGACGTGGTGAAGTCCCACACCAGCGCGCTCTCGACGTTCCGGTCGCCCGAGCGTGGCCCAGTGGGCGAGTTCACGCCGAAGGGGCTCAGACTGTTCCGGGAGCCCCGGAGCTACGCGGCAGCGGCGGCCCCAGTCGACGAAGTAGCGGCCAAAATCCCGCTGCTCACGTCCGGACTCGGCGTCGACGGCGACACGCTCCGCCGGGTTGTCGACCTCACCGACGGCCCGGCCGTCGACGGCGTCGTCGTCGCCGGGACGGGGCTCGGCAACACGACTGGCGCAGTCTGTGACGCGATCGCCGCGGTCCGCGATGCCGGGGTTCCGGTCGTGATCGCCTCACGCTGCCACGAAGGGACGACGGCGCCGCTGTACGGCGGCGACGGCGGTGGTACGACGCTCGACGAGTTCGGGGTGCTGTGGGCCGGCGACCTCCCGGCCTGGAAAGCCCGGATCAAACTCGCCGTCGCGCTGGCGGTCGGCGACGACGGCGTCGACGAAGCGTTCTTCGAGCGCGGGCTTCGGGAACCCGAACGCTGAGAACCGGGCGCGAAAAATGGGGACGGCGGTGACCAGGCTCAGGCGTCGGGCGCGGCGTCGATCGTCGGCACCTCGACGGAGTCGAGCACGTCGGCGATCACACTCGTCTTCTCGATCCCGTCGACCTGCGCCTCGGGCGTGAGAACGAGTCGGTGGGCCAGCGCGGGGGCGGCGACGGCTTTCACGTCGTCGGGGGTGAGGAACGCCCGGGCGTTCAGGGTCGCGTGGGCGCGGCCGATCTCGAACAGTCGTTGGGTCCCGCGCGGGGAGACGCCGACTTCGACCCGCCGGTCTTGTCGGGTCGCCCGAGCCACATCGGCGATGTACTCGAGCAGATCCGGGTCGGCGTGGACCGTCTCGGGCACCTGCTGCAGCGTCTCGACCATCCCCTCTCCGAGCACGCGCTCGACCGAGGGAACCTGTTCGGTGCGGCCGGCACGGCGACGGAGCAGTTCGATCTCGCCGTCGCGCTCGGGGTAGCCCATCGAGTCTTTCACCGCGAATCGGTCGACCTGTGCCTCCGGCAGCGGGAACGTCCCCTCGCTCTCGACGGGGTTCTGGGTCGCGATCACGATGAACGGCTCCGGGAGTTCCCGGGTCTCGCCCTCGACGGTGACCTGGCCCTCCGCCATCGCCTCCAGCAGCGCCGCCTGGGTTTTCGGCGGCGCGCGGTTGATCTCGTCGGCCAGGACGACGTTGGCGAACACGGGGCCGGGCTGGAACTCGAAGTCGCCCTCGCTCTCGTGGAACACGTTCGTTCCGGTGATGTCGGCCGGCAGCAGATCCGGCGTGAACTGAATACGGGAGAAGGAGAGTCCCAGTGCCTTCGAGACGCTCTGGGCGGTCAGGGTCTTCCCCGTCCCGGGCACGTCTTCGAGCAGGACGTGGCCACGGGCGAGGACACCCACAAGCACGGTTTCGAGGAACTCGCGGCGGACGATCACGGCGCCCTCGATGGCGTCGAGCACCGCGGCACAGCGCTCGCCCGCCTTCGAGGCGGAGGGCGTGTCAGTCGTCATTCAGCCGTACTTACCACGGGGGGCCCTAAGTTCCTGTCCTCGACACCAACGTGAACAATCAACACACAGCTTCGCGTTCACACTCGGGGGTCGACCAGTCGAGAGCGGTTGGCGCCGCTTCCAGCGGCAGTCAGTTCCCGCCTGTACGGTCCTCGATATCCGACGCGATGCTGTCGAGTTTCCGGAAGATTTCGCTGTCCGACGGCGTCCCCTCCCACGTCCGGCCGTAGGTCACGAGATTCAGGCCGACGGTTCCCCCGACGACGAGGTCTGCGCCGGGTTCGCCCCACTCGGCGCCCATCACGTCGAACTTCGTCGCGAACGCGCTGGTCATCACCCACGAGTTCCAGGTCGCCCCGCAGTCGTCGCCGAGCAGCGCGACCACGCGTCCATCGGCGATCCACTCGGCGGTTCGGTTCGGGGAGCGGTCCGTGTCGCCGGGCACCACAACGACGCCGGCGTCGGCAGGCTCACTCGCCGTGGATACCGAATCCGGCACCGAGAGGTCGATCCCGTCGAGGGCGACCGTCTGTCGGTCGAGCGTCGCGAACGGCTGCTCCGGGGTGGGAGTCCCGCCGAGGCTGCTACAGCCGGCCAGTGCCGACCCCACCGTCGATACACCCGCGGCGAGTAGCGCCCGTCGACTGAGTGATACGGACCAGTCCTCGCCGTCGCCGATTTCCCGTCGCATGGCGGTCGGGTTGTGGGGGGTCGGATAAATCGTTCACTGAGGCACAGGTCCGTGTTTCACCCTATCTGTGAGTTTTCATCAATCGAAATCCGGTTTACGTCCCTCGCGGAAGGCGTCGACGCCCTCCTCGTGAGCGGGCGTGTCGTAGGCCAGCGACTGGAGTCGGGCCTCTTGGCTGATCCCGTCGCGCAACGGGAGGCCGAGGCCGTCGTGGATCGCCTCTTTCGCGAGGCCGATGTTCAGCGTCGGGCGGTTCTGCAAGGTCTGAACCAACTCGTCGACGCGCGCATCGAGCTCGTCGTCGGGAACGGTCTCGTTGACGAGCTCCATCGCCGCCGCCGCGTCGGCGTCGACCAGATCGCCGGTGAACGCGAGCTCCTTCGTCTTCCGGAGGCCGATCAGGCGCGGGAGCATCGCCGTCGCACCCATGTCCGGGATCAACCCGACGTTGATGAAGCTCGCGCCGAACCGCGCCGACTCGGCGGCGTAGGCAAAGTCGGAGACGGCGACCAGCGAGAGCCCGGCGCCGACGGCGTCCCCGTTGACTTTCGCGACGATCGGGACCGGCGCCGATAGCGCGTTCTCGGCCACGCGGCCGAACGTGGAGCGGACGCGCTCGTACGCTTCCGCGGTCGTCCAGTCCCGTTCGGCCATCGCGTCGATGTCGCCGCCGGCTGAGAACGACGACCCCTCGCCGGTGATGACGGCGACGTCGTGGGTCTCCGGGTCGAGATTGCCGAGTTCGTCGGCCAATTCGGCGGCGACCTCGGGGGTCATCGCGTTGTGAACGTCGGGGCGGTCGAACGTGATTCGGCGGACGGCTCCGTCGGTGACTCGCATACCCGTCCTCGCGGGGGCGAGGCCTTAGTTCCCGCCGACGCCGAACAGCTGTGCGAACAGTGCCCCCTGGCCCCGACGGAGGCGCTCGAGAAAGGCCGACTTGCTGATACCGATCGCGTCGGCGACCTCGGTGGCGGTGACCTCGCGCGGAACGGTGAAGTACCCCATCTCGGCGGCGGTCCGCAGCGCCTCGGTCTGGGCGGGGGTGAGATCCCACCGCTCCGCGACGGTCGTGTCCTCGCCGGGCCCGAGTGCGTACACCCGTTCCAGTTCGACTCCCACGGTCTCGCCGGCGGTCTCCATCACGGCCTGCAGGATCTCCTGGCCGACGACGGCGCCGGTGAGGAGGGCGTCGCCGCGCTCGTAGCGGAGCGACTCGACGACGAACCCCGCGCTGACGAGTTCGTGGACGACGCTGCGCTGCAGCGAGAGACACCGGTAGCTGTACCGGTCGTCGGCGACGCCGCGGTACAGATATCGAATCCGGTCGTCGGCGTCGAGTGTGGCGGTGAGCTCGTCGTTCGCTGGGGAGCTGAACCGGAGCAACACGTTGCCGTCGTCACGGAGGAGCGGCGGGGCAACGTCGATCGTCGCGTCGGCGGCCCGACTCGTGTCCGCGAGCGGACAGTCCTCGCCCCTGATGCGGAACTCCGCCATCAGACACTCGTCGATCATCGGCGAGAGGAGGCGCTCGCACAATTTAAAACCCGTCTATAGACTGCCGAACGGGTAAGGTCGGGCGTCGGCAAAGATCGATCATGAACATCGAGGAGGTCAAAGAGCAGGCCGAACCACGGGCGTTCAGTCCCCGCGACGACCTGCCCCGGGAGTACCGCGAGGCGGCGACGCGGATGCTCGAGTTCCACGCGAACAGCGAGATCATGGGCGCGTACCTTGAGCGCCCGTTCATCCGGAAGGCGCCGAGCCTGGAGCGGAAGATGGCGTTCAGCGCGAAGACACAGGACGAGATCGGCCACGGGCAGATGCTCTACCGGGCGGCGGAGTCGCTGGGCATCAAGACCCGCGACGAGATGCTCGAAGATCTCGCCAACGGCGACGGGAAGTTCCTCAACTGCTTCCACTACCCCATGGAGCGCTACGTCGAGACGCCGATGATCGCCTTCTTCGTCGACGGCGCGGCGATGCGCCGGCAGGCGACGCTGAAGTCCTCGAGTTGGGAGCCCTACGCCCACGCGATGGACAAGATCTGCTTCGAGGAGGGGATGCACGTCAAACACGGCGAGTCCATCCTCCGGGAGCTGATGAGCGGCTCCAAGAAGGAACAGGAGATGACCCAGGAAGCGTTCGAGGAGTGGTGGCCCCGCATCCTGCAGTTCTTCGGCCCCACGGACGACCAGAGCACGCACCACGACTTCGCCAGCGAGGTCGGTCTGAAGACGAAGTCCAACGACGAGCTCCGGAACGCGTTCCTCAACACGTACATGCCGAAAGCCGAAAAGTACGGGCTGGTGATCCCCGAGGAACCCCGCATCCGGGACAACGGCGACGGCACCTACGAGGTCGTCGAGGACGATCTCGACTGGGAGGAGTTCTTCACCGTCTCGAAAAACGAGTACGAAGGGAGCAAGGCACAGATCGACAGTCGAGCCCGGGCACAGGAGGCCGTTCAGTGGGTGCGTGACATGCTGGACGGACAAGCGACCACCGGCGACGGCCCGACGCCGCAGGCGGCCGACTGACCATGATCTGGGAAGTGTTCCGCCAGTCGACGCCCGACGACGCCCACGAGCACTGTGGCAACGTCCACGCGCCCGACCGGGAGATGGCCAAGCAGTTCGCCGTGATCCAGCACGGGCGACGCAAACCGACGCGGTCGCTGTGGGTCGCCCCCCAGGAGCGAGTCAACGGCGTCTACGGCGACGAGGACACCGGTACCGTCGACGGCGAGACCGAGTGGACAGTGTTCCGCCAGGCGCATGCCGGCGACTACCACAGCTACTGCGGCGACGTGACCGCCGAGAGCGCCGACGCCGCGACGACGGCCGCCGACGAAGCGTACGGCGAGGACGACCCCAACAGCCTCTGGATCGTCCAGTCGCGCTACGTGGGTGAGATCACCGACGACGAGGTGGCGTTCGGCGGCACCACCAACAAGGCGTACCGGTTCGCTCAGACGTACAACGTCGATCCGGCAGCAGCGGAGGTCGCGGCCTCTGAGACCGAACAGATCGAGGCCGAGCGCCAGCGGGGTGACAGCTAATGGCGACGAGTCGATCGGACCTCGGCGCGCCGGACGAACTCAGCGACCGGGAACGCCGCGCGGTCGAGGCCCAACTGTTCCGCCTGGCCGACGACGAGTACGTCCAGGCCGAGCGCTACACGTTCTGGCAGGTCCGTGCGCCGACGCTGGAGTCCGACCTCGCGGTCGCGAACAACGCTCAGGACGAACTCGGCCACGCCCGACTGTGGTACGACGCGATTCAGCAGCTCGGCTACTCCGAGGAATCGCTCCTTTGGGAGAGCGAGCCCGACGACTTCCAGCACAGCACGCTCGTCGAACTCCCGTTCTCGGAGGGTGAGTGGGGCGACGCCGTGCTCCGGGGCTACCTCTACGACGTTGCCGAGGAGATCCGCCTCGCCGCGCTGGAGGAGTCGACGTACCGGGAGATCCGCGAGCGAACGAGCCGGATCCAGGGCGAGGAGGACTACCACGTCGAGCACGCCGAGAACTGGCTGCGCCGCATGGCCGACGACGAGGAGGCCAGCCGCCGTGTCCAGGCCGCACTAGACCGGCTCTACCCCTACGCGCTGACGCTGTTCGAGCCAGTGAGTGACGGACAGGGCGACGGCGACAACGGCGACGTGGAGCAGGACATCGTCGACCTCGGCATCCGCGACGCCACGCTCGCCGAGATGCGCGAGGAGTGGGAGACGCGCACCACCGCGTTCCTCACCGATCTCGGCTTCGAGGTGCCGGCGGACGCCGAGCCGGTGACGCCGACTGGGCGGGACAACGAACACACCCAGCACTGGCACGACCTCCACGCGGAGATGGTGTCGTCCTACCGCAATCTCGGTCGCCACGAAGCGACCACCCTCATGGACGATGAGTAGCGAGCCCAACGGCCCCGACGAGTTCGACCGCCCGCGGGCGGACGCTGACGCCACGCCGTGTGGTTACACCGAGTACGACACGAAAGAGCGCACTACGGAGGAGGTGCCCGCGACCGGCGAGGGCGCCGACGGGCTCGAACGCGAGGTCTGGGCCGCGCTGTACGAGGTCGAGGACCCGGAGATGCCCGTCAGCGTCGTCGATCTGGGGCTGATCTACGGACTCGAACTCGACGACGGGGCCGCGACGATCGACATGACGCTGACGTACAGCGGCTGTCCCGCCCGCGAGATCATCCTCGAGGACGTGGAGCAGGCCGCCGAGAGCGTCGACGGCGTGGACGAGGCAGAGGTCCGCCTCGTCTGGGCGCCGGACTGGTCGCTCGACCTCGTCACCGAACAGGGGAAGGAAGCGCTTCGGGAGTTCGGCATCAGCGTGGAGCGATGACCGAACAGGACCCGAGCGTCACGACCAGCGGCGAGACGACGGGCGCGGAGTGCCCGTACTGCGGCTCGGAGAACACCGAGCGCGAACACCCTCGCGGCCCCTCGCGCTGTCAGTCGATCCACTACTGCAACGACTGCTTGGAGCAGTTCAAGAAGTTCGAGTAGGCGGGTCGCACGACGGCGGATTGGCGCGCTAGGCGGCGTCTTCGTCGGCGTCTTTCCGCTTGATCAGGAACTTCATGTCGCCTTCGAGCACGACCGTGTCCTCCTGGTTCTCCATCACGCAGTCCAGCACGACCAGCCCGGCGTCCTCGCGGCTGAGCTCCTTCTTCTCGGAGACCTCCATCTCCAACTGGAGCGTGTCGCCGATGGTGACCGGGTTCGGGAGATCCATGTAGTTCATCCCGAGGAACGCGACGGCGGTGCGCTCGACGATACCGGTGCGGTAGACGAACCCCGTAGCCTGGACGAACGTCATCGGGCCGTGGGCGATGCGTTCGCCGAACTCCTGCTCCTCGGCGTACTCCGCGTTGGTGTGGAGTTCGGTCCAGTCGCCGCTGAGCGCGGAGTGCATCACGAAGTCCGACTCCGTCACGGTGCGCCCGACGCTCAGGAACTCCTCGCCGACTTCGAAGTCCTCGAAGTAGTGCGGTTCGTAGCTGTAAGCCATACCCCCGGGTTCGCCCAGTCGCCGTATATAGCTCCCGGAGGCGAGGCAGGGGATCGACGACACCGACCCCTCTCCGACCGGCACTCCTTTGCGCCCGCTGGCGGAAGGAGCCGTCTATGTCCGAGGTTCCCGAAGCGACCCGCGACCGCGTGGCGTCGGACCCGTTCTGTGCGAAACTCGGTATCGAGATCATCGACCTCTCGGCGGGCCGCGCCGTCGCGGAGTTCACCGTCACCGACGAGCTGCTGAACTTCCACGGCACACCCCACGGCGGCGCCGTCTACTCGCTGGCCGACGCCGCCTTCGCCGCGGCGTCGAACTCCCGCGGGGAGACAGCGCTGGCACTCGAGACGAACATCTCCTACCTCGACACCGTCGACGTGGGTGACAGCCTGACCGCGACCGCCGAGGAGACCCATCTCGCGGGCAAAACGGGCGAGTACGAGGTCGAAGTTACCGACGAAGACGAGGACCGAATCGCGACGTTCCGCGGGCGGGTGTACCGCCCCGAGTGAGTCCGGAGCGGGGGCGTCTATGGGGGCGCCGTGCTACCGATGGTCGTAGACGCGCTGCACTTTCCCGACCTCGGTGCGGGCGATCCCGCCGGGTTCGACCAGCGTGAGCTCGTCGGGCGTGAAGCTCAGCACGTTCGCCAGGCGTTCGAGGATCTCCTCGCGCAGCTCCGTGTGCCCCCGATCGCTGTCCTCGGCACGCTCGACAGTGAGCTCCATCACGTCCAGGTTCTCCTCGCGGTCGAGATCGATCCGGTAGTGGGGGGCGACGCCGTCGACGTCGAGCACCGCGTGTTCGATCTCGCTGGGGTAGAGGTTCACCCCACGGACGATCAGCAGGTCGTCGGCGCGGCCGGTGACGTTGTCCATCCGGACCATCGTCCGCCCGCACTCACACTCGTCGTAGTCGAGCGTCGTCAGGTCGCCCGTCCGGTAGCGCAGCACTGGCAGCGCCTCCTTCGTGAGCGTCGTGAGCACGAGCTCGCCCTCTTCGCCCTCTTCGACCGGCTCGCCGGTCCGCGGATCGACGACCTCGGGGAGGAAGTGGTCCTCCCAGATGTGGAGGCCGTCCTGGGCCTCGTGGCACTCGTTGGAGACGCCGGGGCCGATGATCTCCGAGAGCCCGTAGATGTCGATCCCGTTCACGCCCAGGCGCTCCTCGATCTCCGCCCGCATCGGATCCGTGCAGGGTTCGGCGCCGAAGATGACCGTCGAGATGGGGAGCTCCCGAGGGTCGTGGCCCATCTCCTCGGCGGTCTCGGCGAGGTAGAGCGCGTAGGAGGGCGTACAGGTGAACACGTCGCTCTCTAAGTCGACCATCAGCTCGATCTGCCGTTGGGTCTGCCCGCCGCCGACCGGGATCACCGTCGCGCCGAGCTCTTCGACGCCGTAGTGGAGGCCGAGACCGCCGGTGAACAGCCCGTAGCCGTAGGCGTTCTGCACGGTGTCGCCGGCCTCGGCGCCGGCGGCAGCCAGTGATCGGGCGACGACTTCACTCCAGACGTCGATGTCGTCGTCGGTGTAGCCGACGATCTTCGGTTTGCCCGTCGTCCCCGAGGAGGCGTGGATCCGCGTCACCTCGTCGTTGTCGACCGCGAATAGCCCGTCGGGGTACTCCTCCCGGAAGTCTTCCTTCGTCGTCATCGGGAGCTGTCGCACGTCGTCGACGCGCTGGATGTCCGCCGGCGACACGCCGGCCGCGTCGAGCTTGTCGCGGTAGAACGGCACGTTCTCGTAGGCTCGTTCGACCGTCTCACGGAGGCGTTCGGCCTGGTGGTCCCGGATGGCCGATCGGTCGGCAGACTCTATGGGCTTGTGTACCATTCGACACGCTGAGAAGGTACGACGGAAGTAAAAACCATGAGGGTTCGGCAACCCGGTGGGGGTTCTCCCCCACGGGAAGCCTTTTCGCCGAACCGCCAGAACGAACGTCCATGCGGGACGCCTACATCATCGGCGCGGGGCAGACGGAGTTCGGCGCGATGCCCGGCGAGAGCTATCGGTCGCTGTTCACGGCGGCCGTCGATCACGCGCTCGACAGCGTGCCCGGCGGCATCGACGCCGACGCCGTCGACGAGGCGATCGTCGGCTCGCTCGGCGTCGGCGGACGACAGATCGGGCTCTCCGGGCCGGCAGTCACGGAACACGCCGGTCTCGACGGGATCCCGAGCACGCGCGTCGAGAACGCGTGTGCCGCCTCGGGCTACGCCGTCAGGCAGGCCGTCCAGGCGGTCAGAAGCGGAATGGCCGACGTTGTCCTCGCGGGCGGCGTCGAGGTGATGACGGACATGAGCGGCGACGCCGCGAAGTACTGGCTCGGCGTCTCGGGGGAGACCGAGTGGGAACGCCTGACCGGCACCACCTTCGCCGGCGTGTACGCCCAGATGGCCAGCGCGTACTTCGACCAGTACGACGCGACGCCGGAGCATCTCTCGAAGATCGCGGTCAAAAACCACGCAAACGGCGCGAAGAACCCGAACGCCCACCTCGGCTTCGAGTGCTCACTGGACGACGCCACCAGCGCGCCCGCCGTCGCCGACCCGTTGAACCTCTATCACTGCTGTCCGACCTCCGACGGCGCCGCGGCGGTGCTCGTGGCGAGTGAGGCAGTCGTCGACGAGTACACCGCCGAGCCGGTCCGCGTCGCGGGGGTCGGCGCCGCCAGCGAGCGCGTGGGGCTGTTCGAGCGTGACACCTACACCGGGATCGACTCCTCGACGATGGCCGCGGCGACGGCCTACGAGCGCGCCGGGATCGAACCCGACAACCTCGACTTCGCCGAGGTCCACGACTGCTTCGCCATCGCGGAGCTCATGGCGTACGAGGATCTGGGGTTCTGCGATCGGGGCGAGGCCCACGAACTCGTCGAGGCGGGCGCGACAACGCTCGACGGCGACCTCCCGGTCAACGCCTCGGGCGGGCTGAAGTCGAAGGGCCACCCGATCGGCGCGACAGGCGCGGGCCAGGTCGCGGAGGCGTACAAACAGCTCCGGGGTGAGGCCGGCGACAGGCAGGTCGCCGACGCGGAACGCGGGCTGACCCACAACGTCGGTGGCAGCGGCGGCGCCGCCGTCGTGCACGTCCTCGAACGGGAGGTGGGCCGATGACCGACGACGACGCGGTCACCGAGCCCAGCGTCGCCGCGATCGGCGCGTACACCCCGCGACTCCGCGTCGACGCCGCGGCGTTCGAGGAGGCGTGGGGGCGCTTCGACGCGGCGGGGGTCGAGGCCAAAGCCGTCCCCGAGGCCGACGAGGACGCACTCACGATGGGCATCGCGGCGGCCCAGCGCGCGCTCGACGCCGCCGGCCGAGACGGTGAGGCGATCGCCCACCTCGCGTTCGCGACCACGACGCCGCCGATGGCCGAGGAGGATCTCACGCCGCGGCTCGCGAGCGTGCTCGGCGCGCCAGAGGACGCCGCCACACGTACGCTCACGGGGAGCACCCGCGCCGGCGCGCAGGCGCTGGCGGGGGCGCTCGATGCGGGCCCGTGGGGCGGCTCTGCTGGGCAGTCGGACCGCATCGGCCTCGTCGTCGTCGCCGACTGTCCACGCGGCGCGCCCGACAGCGAGATCGAACACGCTGCCGGCGCCGGCGCGGCCGCAGTTGTGCTCACCCCGGACGGCCCCGGCACGGTCGTCGACCGCGCCGCACACGTCGAGTCCGCCCCCGGCAGTCGGTTCCGCGGGGCCGGCGAGGCGGAGACGACCGGACTCGACATCACTCAGTACGACCGAGAGGCGTTCACCGCGGCGCTCGGTGGCGCTGCCGACAGCCTCGACGTCGATCTGTCGGGCGTCGACGCGGCAGCGGTTCAGTCGCCCGACGGGACGCTCCCGTACCGTGCGGCGGGCGCGGTGGGCGTCGACGCCGAGACGATCGCGGCCGGGGAGACCGTCAGCCAACTGGGCGACACGGGCGCGGCGAGCGTGTTCCTCGGCGCCGCCGCAGCGTACGACGACGGCGCAGAGCGGCTACTGCTCGCTGCCTACGGCAGCGGGGCCGGCGCGAACGCGTTCGTCGTCGACGGCGCGGTACCGGTGAGCGTCGCGCTCTCGGGGGAGTGTCAGCTCTCCTACGCAGAGTACCTCCGCCGGCGCGGCGAGATCACGACCGGCGAACCCGATGGCGGCGGCGCCTACGTCAGTGTCCCTGCTTGGCAGCGGTCCACGCCCCAGCGCCACCGACTCGTCGCGGGGCGCTGTCCCGACTGCGGCGCGCTGAACTTCCCGCCGGGCGGCGCCTGTCGGGACTGCGGGCGTCGCCCAGAGTCGTACGAGGCGGTCGAACTTCCCGGGGAGGGAGCCGTCGAGGCGGTGACCACCATCGCCCAGGGCGGCGCGCCGCCGGAGTTCGTCGAACAGCAGTCCCGCAGCGGCCCGTTCGTGAGTGCGATCGTCGCGCTCGACGGCCCCGACGGCGGGAGCGTGAGCGTCCCGACGCAGGTACTCGGCGACGCCGACGGCGTCGGGATCGGCACGCGCGTCGAGGCGACCATTCGGCGAATCTACGAGCAGGAAGGCGTCATCCGCTACGGGTTCAAGATGCAGCCCGTCGAGCGTCGACGGTAGGCGGCCGTTCGCGCGGCTGGCGGCGAACTGTCGCCGAGGTGGCAGCCCCACCGACCGCGTGACAGGCGGTTTTTTCTCCGCGCCGCCCCCGCGTTGGGGCATGCACGTAGCCGTACTCGGCGCCGGCACGATGGGGCACGGGATCGCCCAGGTGTCGGCCATGGCGGGACACGACGTGTGGATTCGGGATATCGAACGGGAGTTCGTCGACGACGGGCTGGACGCCATCGCGGAGAACCTCCAGGGCGGCGTCGACCGCGACAAGGTGACCGAGGCGGAGAAGGCCGCGACGCTCGACCGTCTCACCGGCACCACGTCGCTGGAAGAGGCCGTCTCGGCGGCCGACATCGTCATCGAGGCCGTCCCCGAAGAGATGGAAATCAAACAGGAGACGTTCGCGGACGTGGCGGAACACGTCGATGACGAGGCGATCATCGCCTCGAACACCTCCTCGCTCTCGCTCACCGAAATCGCGAGCGCGCTGGACCGTCCGGAGCGTGCGGTCGGTCTGCACTTCTTCAACCCTGTGCACATCATGGAGTTGGTAGAAATTGTGGTCGCCGAACAGACGAGCGACGCGACCCTCGACGCCGCCCGGGAGTTCGTCGAGGGGATCGACCGAACCCCCGTGGAAGTGACGGACTCGCCGGGGTTCGCGTCCTCCCGACTCGGCGTCGCGCTCGGCGTCGAAGCGATGCGGATGGTTCAGGAGGGCGTCGCCTCGCCCGAGGATATCGATGCCGCGATGGAGCTGGGGTACAACCACCCACAGGGGCCGATCGCACTGGGTGACGTGGTCGGACTCGACGTGCGACTGGACATCCTCGAACACCTTCGGGAGGAGTTGGGCGAGCGCTTCCGGCCGCCGCAGATCCTGAAGCGGAAGGTCCGGGCCGGCAAGCTCGGCAAGAAGACCGGCGAGGGGTTCTACGTCTGGGAGGACGGCGAGATCGTGGGCACCAGCGGCGACTGGGGGGAGGAGTGATGATCGAAGCCGTCGCGGCCGACTGTGAGACCGTCGACGCCGAGGTGGGCGGTCGGGGCGAGCACGTGGCGACGATCACGCTCCGCCGACCCGACGCGCGAAACGCGCTGAACGCCCAGCTTCGCGAGGAACTCATCGAGATCGTCGAGGCCGTCCCCGAGAGCGACGTGCGAGTGGTCGTGCTCACCGGCGCCGAGGAGGCTGGTGCTTTCGCTGCCGGCGCCGACGTGACCGAACTCCGAGAGCGGGACGCGTTGGAACAGCGCGAGGCGAGCAAGCGCCCGCGGGTGTACGAGCACGTTGCGGACTGCCCGATGCCGGTGGTCGCCCGGATCAACGGCCACGCACTGGGTGGCGGGTGTGAGTTGATCCAGGCCTGCGACGTCCGGATCGCCCACGAGGACGCCAAGATCGGCCAGCCCGAGATCGGCCTCGGGATCATGCCCGGCGGCGGCGGTACCCAGCGCCTGCCGCGCCTCGTCGGCGAGGGGCAGGCGATGCGGCTGATCCTCTCGGGCGACCTGATCGACGCCCGGGAGGCCCACGAGATCGGGCTCGTCGACGAGGTCCACGGCGACGGGGCGTTCGACGACGCGGTCGACGACCTCGCGGCGTCGATGGCGGCGAACAGCCCGGTCGCGCTGGAGTTCGCCAAGGAGTCGGTCAAGGCCGCCTCGCAGTTGGGGCTGGAGGACGGGCTCGATTACGAGGCCGAACTGTTCGCCCAACTGTTCGCGACGGCGGACAAAGACGAGGGGATCGACGCGTTCCTCGAGGACCGCGAGCCCGAGTGGCGCGGCGAGTAGGACGAGAGTTTTTGCCCCGTAGCGGGAACGGTGAGTATGGATATCGATGCGTTCTTCGAGGCGATGCCGTTCGCGGACCTGCTCGGCATCGAGATCACCGAGGTGAGCGAGGGTCACGCCGAGGGGCGAATCGAGCTGCGTGAGGAGTTGGCCTGGGACGCCGCGGGGACGAAAGCGCACGGTGGCGTGACGTTCACGCTCGCGGACACCGTCGGCGGCGCGGCGCTGGTCTCGCTGGTCGAGCAACCGGTCCCCACTGTCGATATGCGTATCGACTACCTGGAGCCCGGCAGCGGCGACCTGACCGCGGAAGCCGACGTGGTGAGACTCGGCGACGACATCGGCGTCGTCGAGGTCGGTGTGTTCACCGAGGAAACACACGTCGCCGACGCTCGTGGTGTGTACAAGACGGGGTGAGCAGTACTCGCTGGAGCGGTTAAATCAATTACCACGATACAGAATGGCTGGTGACTGGAGACGACGACAGAGTAGCCAGGCTGTACAGCGGACCTGTGTTGGGCCACGCTTGTGGGGCTATCGCGTGGGTTGCACCGATATCTCGCTATCGGAGCATAGCCCCTTTTGTGTGTACCGGCCAAAGGTGGGCCAATGAAAGACGGTCCGGCGCCTGTCGAAGATCACGAGACGACTGCGTGGTATCGGACGCTCGTCGAGGAAGTGAACGATCTCGCGACGGTTGTCGACACTGATGGGACCATAACCTACGTGAGCCCAGCCGTTACACGGATACTCGGCTACGACCCCGACGAACTGATCGGCCACGAGGGGTACGAGTTCGTTCACCCCGACGATCGGGAACGAAACGCCGAGGCGGTGGAGCGCGTGCTTTCGGACGGCAGCGAACCCGAGACTGTCGAAGTTAGGTTCAAGCACGCTGACGGATCGTGGCGATGGATCGAGGCCACGATGCGGAACCGACTCGACGACAGCGTCATCGACGGCATCCTCCTCAGCAGTCGAGATATCACCGAGCGAAAAGCGTACGAGCTCGAAGCGCAGGAGCTCGCCGACGAGTACGAGGCCCTGTTGAACAACGTCGAGGACGCGATCTTCCTCGTCGACGTCGTCGGCGGCGAGGACGATGTCCGATTCGAGTTCGAACGCCTCAGCCCCTCCTACGAGCGACAAACCGGAATCACGACCGAAGAAGTTCGGGGGCGGACACCACGGGACGTGTTCGGTGAGGACCAGGGAGCGGGGCTCGAAGCAAACTACCACCGCTGTGTCAGCGCCGGGACGCCGATCTCCTACGAGGAGGAGCTAGTGGTCGACGAGGGGGCACGCTTCTGGCAGACGAAGCTGGCCCCGGTCCTCAGCGAGGGCGACGTTACTCGTCTCGTAGGAGTCACGCGGAACGTGACAGATCGTGTCGAACGGGAGCGACAACTCCGCCAGCAGAACCAACGCCTCGACGAGTTTGCGAGCGTTATCTCACACGACTTGCGCAACCCGCTCAACGTCGCACAGGGTCGTGCGACACTGCTCGCAGAAGAGGCCGAAAGCGACCATCTCGAGCCACTGCTCAACGCGCTCGATCGGATGGAGGCAATCGTCGAGGACACCCTGACGCTCGCTCGGCAAGGTGACACGATAACCAGTACGGAGCCGGTGAGTTTGACCGATCTCGTGGGGAAGTGCTGGGCGACCGTCGATAGCGGCGACGCGACCATCGAGATCATCGACGAGGTGACGTTCGAGGGCGACCCCGACCGATTACGTCACGTGTTCGAGAACCTGTTCCGGAACGCAGTCGAACACGGTAGTTCGGACGTGACCGTCCGTGTCGGCTCCCACGGCGAACAGGGAATTTACGTCGAAGACGATGGGCCAGGGATCCCCGCGGACGAGCGCGAATCGGTGTTCGAAGCGGGGCACTCGTCGGCGAAGGGTGGGACTGGTTTCGGGCTGACCATTGTGAAGCGGATCGTCGAAGCCCACGGCTGGGAACTGGCTGTGACCGATGGAACGGCGGGCGGCGCACGCTTCGAGATCGAGATGTCCGAGGACAGCGAACTGTCGTAACTGGTCGGGCGCCTACGCCAGGATCCACGGCTTCTCGTCGGGGTCGTACTCGGTCATCGCGCCCGAGTGGCTCCGGGTCGCCGCCGAGAGCACGCCGACGTGTTTGAGCTGCTGAACGAAGTTGAACAGAACGTTGTTCCGGATTACGTCCCGCCAGACGGACTGATCGGCGTACAGCCGCCGGGTCTGGCCGCTCTCGATCAACTGGCGGGCGCGAGCGGCGCCGCGGGTCGTGCAGAACGCCCCGAGAAACACGTTCGGGTACTCGTGCACCAGCCGCTCAACGAGGTCGAGGAAGTGAACACGCGGGCCCTCGGCGCGAAGCGCGTCGAGCAGTAGCCCGAACTCGGGGTGGCGCGAAAAGGCGTTCCGGAGCAGGATCGCCAGCGGGCGATGGCGTTCGGCGACCGTCGAGCCGCGAGTCTCCGCTTTCAGGAGGCGGAGGTCGTCGAGCGCTTCGACGCCGTAGCCACGGAGCACCGTCGCGGAGAGTTCGCCCTGTTCGGTGAGCTCGTGCGGTCGCTCCCCAGTCAGCAGGCCGAGCGTTCGCGCGCTCGCGACGGCGGCGTCGCCGGCACCGAAGCTGTACTCGGTCGCGAGCGCGTCGACGAGTTCGTCGCGGGCGAGGGGGCCGTGGCGGTCGACGGCGACGACCGGCGCGAGGTAGTTCAGCGGCTGGGCGAGGCTGAGCGTCGTCACGTCGCCGCCGAACTCGTTGCCGCGGAGTCGCACCGCGAGCTGGCCCTCGACGTCGGCGACTTCGGTGTCTGCCTCGGCACTCGGGGGGCGGCGCCAGGTGTCGAGTCCGCCGTCGTCGACGCCGATGACGCCGACGCCTTTCGCCCGCAGGAGATCGGTGTGCTGGGCAACGGCGTCGGTGTCGCCGGCGAGGTAGGAGACGTGGGCGCCCTGCTGATAGGTCAGCGCCTGGCCGATCCCGCGCAGGAGGTTCGTCGACCCCTTCACCTCGACCGCGAACACGCGGTTGGCGTTCGTGAAGCCGATCACGTCCGGGTAGCGCCCCCGGATCGTAATCTCGTGGCGCTCGCACCGATCGAGTACGTCGGCGTACGTCTCCTCGTGGGCTGTGGGCACGTGGACCAGCGGCTCGAAGCGCCGGGCAGTGAGTTCGTCGACGACGTGGTCGAACACCGCTGGCTCGTCCATACCCCCTGCTGTGGGAGCTGGTACTAAACGTCCCCGGCAGTCGGTCCGAAATCACCCACCCAAGCAACAGGCCCGCGGTTCGCTGTCGACTCAGTCTACGTCACAGTACGCCCGTATCGCCGCGGCCTCGGCTTTCCGGACTAACTCACCCGCCGTGCTCGGTGAACAGTCCAGCACGTGTGCGATGTCCGCGATGGCACCATCGCGGGGGATCTCGTAATAGCCGACCGAAATCGCGGCGTCCAGTGCCGCCCGTTGCCGGTCGGTGAGCGGTGACGAGGCGTGTTTTCGTTCGAACACGTTGACCTGCTCGATCGTGACCTCGGCGAGTGCGGTGAGCTCGTCGTAAAACTCACGGAGGGCCGTCGCTTCTCCCACCGCCTCGAACTCCACTGAGCCGGTGTCGAGAAACACGACGGGCGGGAGGAAGATCACGGCCGAATCAGCCATCGTCTCGAGTACGGCTGTCGGGAACTCGTAGGCTGACTGCTGGAGGAAGGCGTACGTCCCGTCGATATCTTGGACCAGGTTGCTCGTCACCAACGAGTCGATCTCGTCGATCACCGCTTCAGTGGCCTCACGATCCCCATCACACCACAACAACGTCGTCGCATCCTCCGTCGGCGTCCACATGAGCAACTCGGCGCGCTGGATGGGCGTGCCGTTCATGATTTTTCCGTGGAGTGGATGCCTGAACTCCGCCGGATACGTCGCCGAGAACTGAATCCGTTTCATGCCGACCGTGAAGGCGGTTTGGCTGAACGGCATATTAATTAGCGTGGTCAGTTGGCGACGACGCCGCGACCGGCGAGACGCTCCGAGCCTGGACCCCAGTATGAACCGATCGACGTTAGGGGACAGAACTGCGACATCGTCGAATCAGGCCCACCCCGCCGCGACGGTGACGACGTAGGCGAAACCGTTGTTCAGCATGTGCATCACCACCGCCCCCGAGAGGTTCTCGTATCGCAGCCGGAGGATCGCCGGGAGGAACCCCCAGACGGAGATGAAGATCGTTCCGGCGACACCGAAGTTCGGGAGGTGGATCAGCGCAAACAGGAGCGTCATCAACACGGTCGCGACGACGGGGCCGAACCCTCGCTCGGTGAGCGCTTCGAGTACGAGCCCCCGGTAGAGGATCTCTTCAGTGATCGGCGCCAGTACGACTGCGCCGCCGACGACAATGGCCACCGCCGTCGGATCGCTCAGCGAATACGACAGCCCCTGCAGTTCGTAGCCGAGCAGGGCGTTCAGTTGGGCAGTCGCCTGATACACCCCGAGCCCGAGGACGAAGGCGACGATCGCCGCAGCCGCCTCGGTCACGGACGGCCACCGGAAGCGGAATACGGCTGACCGCTGGGTGGGTGTCAGGAGCGTGTACAGCAGCCCGACGACGGCCAGGTTGACCACGCCGTAGAACAGATACCCAGTTGTCATCGAGTACGAGCCAGGCGGCGTCCCAGTGACGGTACTGTGAACAGCGTACAGTAGCGAGACCAGCGGAACCGGGAGTAACGTGAGTAGGAGGACCGTGCCGAACCGGTCACCGGGGGACTCACTGATACGCACGTCCCGCAGGCGCTCGGGGAGGCTGAGCGAGTCAGTCATCGGTACGTGTTCAACACCTCCGGCATGCTCTGCAGGAGCGTTCCGAGATGGTCAGCGTCGTCGATGGTGTGCAACTCGGCGGTCGGTATCGCGCTCGCGAGGCGACGTGCCCCGGCGATCGGGACGTTGGTGTCGTTCTCGCCGTGCCAGAACGTCACTTCGGCGTCGATGTCGGCGTAGGCGATCGCCCAATCAGTAGCCGTGTGGCGGAACTCTGTCACCGCCCCCCGACGACTCTGTGAGAACGCCTCGACGAAGTCTTGCTTCACGACTTCGCCCGTCTCCTGGGAGATGGAGTCGTCGTTCCCCTCCGCAGTGTACTGTGCAGTGACGAACGACGGATCGAGTCGACCGGCCAGCCACGACTGCCCCCTGAACAGGCCACGGAGGATAGTCGGCGTTGTCGTGGCGAGCCCCGTGAGGAGTCGCTGGACCGCAGGCGTCTCGTCGTCGATGGTCGGCGGTGTCGCGCCGGCGACGACGTCGACTCGCGTGATTCGGTCCGGGACCGTCGTCGCCGTCGCCAGTGCATAGGGGCTGCCGCCAGAAAACGCCACGAGGCCGGCCGTATCGACGCCGGCGTCGTCGAGAACGGGGGTCACGAACCGAGCAGCGTCCTGGACGGACCTCTCGGGCCACGGAGACGACTCGCCGAACCCAGGCCTGTCCGGGGCGAGCAGCCGGACCCCGGACTGTCCGGCGGTCGAATCGAACAGCGCCGCCAAGCGGCTCGATCCGGGTGTGCCGTGCAGGAACACGACTGGCGAGCCGTTCGGGTCTCCGTACTCCGCGTACCGGAGTTCACGCTCACCGGCAATCGTGGTCGTTTTGTGTCGTGCTTCGTCCAACTCCGTCATCTCGTCGTGGGCTTCGACGGTCGGTGTCGTCATTCAACTACTGGTACGGGACTCTCGTGGATGTGACTACTCCCGTATCTGTACGGTGGTTTAAATACTTTCGTGAACGGGACCCACGATCGGGGACACACTGCGGGGTCACCAAGCCCAGCAGATCTCCTTCGGTGGCGATGTCGGGCGCCCGCTTTGCCGCGAGGGGTGCTATCAAGTACCAAGAAGTGGATATCTACCCATGGAGTTCGCCGTCAACGTCCCCGTCTGTGCGGGCAGTTCGGAGTACAGCACGCTCGCGTTCTGTGAGGAACTCGAGTGGGCCGACCAGCGCGACTACGCCGTCGCCGTCGAGGAGTTGGGGTTCGACGGGCTAGCTGTTCCGGACCACATCATGGCCGGTGCAGGGCCGACCACCGAGGGGTTCTCGACGCTCGCCGGCCTCGCGGGCGCCACCGACGACGTGTATCTCTACCCCAAGACGTTCAACGATCAGCTGCGCCACGGCCCGCTGTTGGCGAAGGCGCTCGCGCAGTTGGACCACATCTCCGCGGGGCGGCTGAAAGTCGGGATGGGCGCCGGCTGGAAGCAGGACGAGGCCGAGGCGTTCGGCTACGACTGGCCGGACGCGCCGGACCGCCTGCGCCGGATGGAGGAGACGGTCGAGGTCTGTACCGCGCTCTGGACCGGCGGCGATGTGGACTACGACGGCGATTACTACCAACTCGACGGCGCCGACGGACGCCCGCACCCGGTACAGGACCCGTATCCACCGATCATGATTGGCGGCGGTGGCGAGCAGTTCACCCTCCGCATCGCCGCCAAACACGCCGACACGTGGAACTACTGGGGCGACCTCGAGATGCTACGGGCGAAACTCGACGTGCTCCGTGACCACTGCGAGACGTACGGCACCGACTTCGACGCCATCGAGAAGTCGTGGTTCGCCCGCTGTGTGATCCGTGAGACCGAGGCGGAGGTCGAGGAACTGCTCGACGCGATCCCGCGGTTCCGTCCGGAGAACTTCGGGGACGACGAGTTCCACCTCGTGGGCACGCCCGACCAGGTGGCTGCAGATATCGAGCGCTACCGCGAGGCGGGGTTCGAAGAGATCGTCGTCGAGTTCGTGGACTTTCCCGACACGACGGGGCCAGAACTGTTCGCCGAAGAGGTCGCGCCGCAGTTCGACTGATCCCCGGCGGTCGGACGTGGTACGTCACCGCTTGGCGAACACGTAAGGTGCCTGCCGCCGACGCTCACGTATGACCGACGCAGCCATCGTGACAGGTGCAGCGAGCGGTATCGGGCGGGCGACCGTGGATCTCCTCCGGGAGCGCTACGACCTCGTCGCGGGCATCGACGTCGACGACGCCATGCGCGAGGTCGCCGCGGAGTTCGACGACGTGGCGGGCTACGTCGCCGACGTGCGCGACCACGAACGCATCCAGGAGATCGTCGACGACGTGGAGGAGCGGGCCGACGTGGTCGCCGTCGTCAACAACGCCGCCATCTCCCGGTACGAGTGGATCGGCGACCTCGGCCCGGAGGAGTGGCACGAGATCATGGACGTGAACCTCACCGGGCAGTACAACCTCGTCCACGCCGCGGCACCGCGGATGTACGAGCGCGAGCGCGGTACCGTCGTCAACGTCTCCTCGGGCGCCGGGAAGAAAGGCTCCGCCAGCGGCGGCGTCCACTACTCCGCCTCGAAAGCCGGTATCTTCGGCCTCACGAAAGGGCTGGCCAAACAGCTCGGCCCGCACGTCCGCGTGAACTGCATCGTCCCGGGGCTGATGGAGACGCCGCTGACGACCGACTCGGGGCTCTGGACCGAGGACGGGATCGAGGCGTTCACCGACCGTGTGCCGCTTCAGCGCCTCGGCCAGCCCGAGGAGGCCGCGGAACTGATCGACTTCCTCTGTTCGGAGCGGGCGAGCTACATGACCGGCGCCGTCGTCGACGTCGACGGCGGCGCGGGGCTGGTCTGAGGCGATCGAGCGTCGGCGCTACTGCGTTTCGACGAACCGCTCGGCCGCCTCGCGGGCGTTCCGCAGGCGGTGCCGCAGCCGTGTGACTTCGCGGGTCAGCGTGGTCTCGGCGAACCGTTCCTCTCGCCTCGTGCCGTCGACGCCCGCCGCGCGCCGGAGTTCCGGCAGCGGCTCGTGGGGCAGGGCGGGCTCCTGATCGTAGTCGCGGACGCTGTTGTACAGCGCCGGCACCAGCTCGTTGCCGAGCGCGACCTGGAGATCCTCCGCGGCTGCTGCGGTGTCGGAGCCGGCGGCGTCGACGCCCTCGATGATGCCGTAGGCGGCGTCGAGCGCGTCAGCTAGCGCATCGAGATCGGCGTGGACCCCGGCGAACTCCCGGTCGGCTTCGGCCTCCACCGCCGCCACTTGCTCGCGCACGTCCGCGACGGTCGCGCGGAAATCGTGGGGGAGCGTCGGCGAGTCACAGATTCGGCTCGCCAGCGCGACAGCGATCCGGGTCTCCTCAGCCAGTACGTCGATGTCGACCTTGTCCCGGGTGTCAGCGGGCGTGTGCCACCACCAGCCACCGCCGACGGGGCCGCCCGCCTCGCCGGGCTCCAGTCGGGCGCCGGAGAGCAGCGAGGTGAGGCCGGCGCCCCAGAACGACTGATCGGAGTTGCGTGCCGGGCGATCGTCGCCGAGGAAGTTCCCGTCGCCGCCCGCAAGGAGCGGCAGGTCGCCCGCGCTCTCCAGCACGTCGAGATGTTCGTCGCCCAGTTCGGCCATCTCCTGGTGCCAGAGTCCGTCGGCGCCCTGCAGGCCGTTGAGGTCGAGGTGGTAGTAGGCGACGCCGTTCTCGCGAAGGTCCAGCCACTGCTGATCGGCCCACCACGCGCTGCCGGCGTAGCGCCCGGTCGAGTGCGCGGGCCAGAAGCCGAACACCAGCCCCCGTGCGGGCGGGTCCTCGGCGAAGATCCGGCCGAGTTCGAGCGTCGCCGCCATCGCCGTCGCGTTGTCGGTGATCCCCTCGTACCAGGAGTCGACGTGGTTGCCGACGACCATGTAGCGGTCGCTCTCGGTGCCGTCGATCCGCCCGACTGGACAGGGTAGCGTCGTGAGCTCGGTCGTGACTTCGGTCGTCACGGTCGCTTCGACTTGGCCCTCCGCACAGCGTTCGCGGAGCCAGTCACCGGCGTCGTGGGTCACCTGCGCGATAGGCAGGTCGGGGATCTCTTCGGTGTCGTCGAGCCCGGGGGTCCCCCAGACCGGCGTGACGATCATCTCGTGGAGGTGATCGGCGTTGACGGACTGGTAGATCACCGCCGCCGCGCCGGCGGCGTCGAGGCGTTGGATCGGCTCGGGAGTCGGTAGCCCCGTGGTGAAGGCGACCTTGCCGTCGAGATCCGCGGCGGCGACGGCTTCCTCGCTGACGTCGTCGACGCGGACCACCTCACCCGAGATCCCGCTGGGGGGCGTACTCGCGCCGAAAGAGGTCGTGATGGCTTCGTCGAACGTCTCCCGGGTCGGTGTGGTCACGTCGACCTGGGCGTCCTCCGGAACGCTGATGTACCCCTCGAACTCGTGGAGTTTGGCCTCGCAGCCGTACTCCCGCAGGGTCTCGACGACGTACTCGCTGGCGTGCCACTCGTCGTCGGTGCCCGAGATCCGCTCGGTGCCGTCGAACGCGTCGACGTGGCGTTGGAGTTCGTCCGGGTCCACTCGGTCTCCGAGCGCTTCCTCCGTCGCTCTGTCGATGGGGTCGAGCATGTCTATGTGGTTAGTGAACGTGTGTATAGTCCTTCGTGTGCCGGCTATCAGTCGGCCCGTTCTCTCGGGAGGCCGATGTCGAGACCTCTGAAGGGATCATCCCGCGGACGACGCCGATACCTACACCAAGTATCGGCACGAGAACCCCGAACCGAGTCACCGGGGTGTGAGCGACAACTTGTCTTCCGTATCCGACACGGTTCTCCCAACAGCTGGCTTGGCTGTCACACGGTCAGCGCCGTCAGGGGCGGATCACGACTTTCCCGATCACGTCACGGTCCTCGATGGCGGCGTGGCCCTCGGCGATCTGCTCGAGCGGGAGCACGCGGTCGATCCGCGGGTCGAGTTCGCCGTCGGCGACCAACGAGAGCACGTCCCGGAAATCCTGCCGGTTCCCCATCGGCGCGCCGCGGATCTGTCGGTGGTGCTGGTACAGCGACCGGATGTCGATGTCCGGGTCCGGGCCGGAGGTGGCGCCACAGACCACCATCCGCCCGCCCATCGCCAGCGAGTCGATCGACTGCTGCCAAGTGGCCTGGCCGACGTGTTCGGCGACCAGATCGACGCCGCGGCCGTCGGTCAAATCCATCACCGCCTGGTCGAACGGGACCTCGGTGTAGTCGATCACCTCGTCGGCGTACTCCCCGACGACTTCGGCTTTCTTCGCGGTCGAGGTCGTGGCGTAGGTGGTCGCCCCGAGTCGGTCGGCGATCTTGAGCGCGGCGTTGCCGACGCCGCCGCTGGCGCCGAGGATCAGCGCGGACTCGGCGGGCCTGAGTTCGCCGGCAGTGACGATCATCCGCCACGCGGTCGTGAACGTCACCGGCACCGCCGCGGCGCCGACGAAGTCGAGCGACGCGGGTTTGGGCTCGAGCGTCCACTCGGGGACGACGACGTACTCGGCGAGGCCCCCGGGTCGGTCCTCGCCGATGATCTCGTACTCGTGACACATCGTGTGCTCGCCGGCCATGCAGAACTCACACTCGCCACAGGAGACACCCGGGTAGACGACGACTTCCTCGCCCACCCAGGACGCGTCGGCGTCCGCGCCCACGCTGTCGACGACGCCCGCGATGTCACAGCCCGTCCGTTTCGGGAAGTCGCCCTCGTCGCCGGGGTGACCCGTCCGAGCGAACACGTCGAGGTGGTTGAGTGCGACCGCCTCTACGGCCACGCGCACCTCGTTCGGACCGGGCTCGGGGTCGTCGACGGTGGTGACCGAGAGCGCTTCCTCGGGAGGTCCGTATTGAGTGATGTGGGCAGTTCGCATACTCGCAAGTCGAGTGAACAGGGCAAAAAGCCGCGGGTCGGAACCGCCGACGGGTTTTTGTCCTGTCAGGTTATACTGTCCTCTATGAAAGAACGCATTCAGCACGCGATTCGACGTGCACAGTTCGCCGCCGCCGGCGCCGCCCTCGGTGGCGGACTCGGCGGGCTGGTCGGCAAGAACGCGGCGAGCACGGGCGCCGGCTTCGGCGCGCTGATCGGCGCCACGGTCGCGGAGAAAGTGGGGCCCGCGGACGAACTGAAAAAGCGGCTCAAGCGCGGCGACGCCGAGGCCGCCGAGTAGCGACCGCCGCTCTTCTCAGCGTCGCCGGCCATTCGCGTCGGCGAGACCGCCAGTCGTCACCGGCTATCGACACCGGTGACAGCTTCAGTCGTCGCCGGCTGTCGCGTCGGCGACACCGTCAGTCGTCTGCTGGCGCCGAGCTACCGGCGGAGACACCAGTGCCCGGCCCCATGTCGATACCGAGGTCGTGGAGCTTCTCGTCTGGGACGACGCCGTCGACCCAGCCACGGTGCTCGTAGTACTCCTCCTTCATCGCGTCGAGTTCGCAGAGTTCGCCCGCGATACCGCCGCCGGCGGGCACCGCGTCCTCGTCACCCTCGACAAAGCGCCCCGGCAGCGTGTCGTCGTCGCCGTCGAAGCCGGCGAGGTTGTTGTAGTAGCGTTCGAGGTTGTAGACGCGCTCGCCGGCCTCCATGAGCTCCTCCTCGCCCACGGAACGACCGGTCATGCCGTTGTACTGGTCGATGTACTCCTCGATCCCTTCGGCGAAGGCATTGAACTTGCAGATGTCGAAGGAGTCCGAGATGGCGTGCAGGTCCTGGAACGCCGCAGTGAGTTCGCCCTTCCCCTCCCACTCGGTCGGGTCGACCTTCTCCGGGATGCCGAGAATCTCTGCGGCGGGCGTGTAGCCGCGCAGGTGGCAGGCGCCGCGGTTCGAGGTGGCGTAGCCGATCCCCATCCCCTTCATGCCGCGCGGGTCGTAGGCGGCGATCGCCTGGCCCTTCACGTCGAGGCGGCAGTCGTGGGCGTCGAGTGCTTCGGCGGCGCGCTTCTGCCCTTCCGCGAGCGTGTCGGCGAAGTCGCCCTCGCGCTGACCGATCTTCTCGATCATCTCGGTCATCGCCTCCACGTCGCCCCAGTCGATACCGTCGGCGTCGTCGATGTAGCCCTTCTCGGTGGCCTCCATCGCGAACGCGAGGATGTTCCCGGTCTCGATGCTGTCGATGCCCAGATCGTTGCACCGGTCCATCATGACCGCGATCATGTCGCGGTCGTCGTTCATCGAGTTCGGGCCGAGCGCCCACGCGGGCTCGTACTCGTAGGACTCCATCCGGACGTTGAGGTCCTGGCCCTTGTGCTGGACGTCGACCTCGACTTCCTTCTTACAGGCGACCGGGCAGGAGTGACAGGTCGGGTCGTCGACGAGAATGTTCTCCTCGACGTTCTCCCCGGAGACCTTCTCGGAGTCGATGTTGAGGTCATCGGGCTCCTTTTCGGCCTCCGTGCTGGTGGAGGTGAAGCGGCCGTTCCGGGTCGGCAGGCCGTCCATCTCCTCGGTCAGGTTCATCAGGACGTTCGTCCCGTACACCGAGAGCCCGCCCTCGTTGGGGGCGGTCACGTCGGACTCCTGGATCGCCTGCATCGCGGCCTTGTGGCCTTCCATGAACGTCTCGCGGTCGGCCGGCTTGGGCATCTCCGTACTGGACTTGACGACGACGGCCTTGAGGTTCTTCGAGCCCATCACCGCGCCGGTGCCCCCGCGGCCCGAGGCGCGGTCGTCCTCGTTGAGGATGCAAGCGTACCGCACCTGGTTCTCGCCGCCCTGACCGATCGCCATCGCCGAGAGGTTCTTCCCGTAGGCGCCGTCGACTTCGGTCTCCAGCTCCTCCATCGTGTCGTGGACGCCGTAGCCCCAGATGTGCGACGCGTCCCGGATCTCCACCTCGCCGTCCTCGACGACGGCGTACACTGGGTGTTCGGCTTTCCCTTCGAACAGCAGGCCGTCGAAGCCGGCCCACTTCAGGCGCGCGCCGCTCCACCCGCCGTGGTGGGAGTCCGTCACCGTGCCCGTCAGGGGGGATTTGGTGACGACGGCGATCCGGCCGCTCATTGGCGTCTGCGTCCCCGTTAGGGGCCCGTTCATGAACGCGAGTAGGTTCTGCTCGCTCAGCGGTTCGACATCCGGGCCGTTGTCGAACACGTACTTCACACCGAGGCCGCGCCCGCCGATGTACTTGCGCGCGTCCTCGTTGTCGATGCTCTCGTAGTCGACATCGCCCGCGCTGAGGTCGACACGGGCGACGTTGTCGTGGAATCCTCCGAGGTCAGTCATAAGTAATGCTCGTTACTTACATAGGGGCTATCAGCTGTTAGTCGTTCTCACACGATTGTAACCAGATCCATTTACTCTCCATCCGGCGAGACCGTGCCGGACAGTGGACTAATCCGGCTGCCGTACTGCGGTTACCTTCGTCGGGAGCTTTATCCGCGTCGCCGCCCCACTCACGCCCATGGAGACGGTCACACTCGGCGCTCCGGAACCGATCCTCGATTCCCTGCCCGGCGACGACGACGCGCGAAAAGACATGCGCGAGGCGGTGGCCGGCTGGGAGCGCCGCATCAACGACGCGATCGAGGCTGCGGACGACGACAGCGAGGCAGTCGGCTACGTCCTCGACGCCGTCGAGCGGATCGAGTCCCGGATGGAGCGGTTCGACGAGTTCATCCCCGAACTCCGCGCCTGGGGGCAGTCGCCGATCTACGCCATCTCGTGGCGGAACCTCTACGCCGAACTGATCGCCCAGCTGTACGACCACGACGTACTCGGCGAGGCGCTGGACCGCGAGCGCAACCAACGCCTCGTCGAGGACGGCATTCGCTTCGGGGACCGATGAACGTCGAACTTCGCTTCTTCGCGACGTTCCGGCAGGCCGTCGGCCAGAAGGTCGTCGAGCGGGAGTTTCCGGAGGGAACCACCATCGGCGACGTGCTGTACGAACTGGAAGCTGAGTACGACGATCTGGCGGGGCAACTGATCGAAGACGACGACCTGCGGCCGCACATCAACGTGCTCAAAAGCGGGCGCGAGGCGCTCCATCTCGACGGGATGGAGACCGTGCTCGAAGACGGCGACCGGCTCAGCATCTTCCCCCCTGTCGCCGGCGGATGATGCGCAGAGAGAAGCAGTTCCGGGGGATCTCGATGCGGCTCGCGCGGAACTACCTGGAGAACCTCGGCGGGACCGCCGTCGACGACACGACGGTCGAGGCCGGCGACTGGCGAGTCGACCTCTCGGCGGAGACAGTCGCGATCGGTCCCTCGATCGAACTGACGGAGGTCACAGTGGCGTTCGCAGCAGAAGACGAGTTCGGCGAGGAGAACTTCGAACAGCTCATTGCTGACTTCTCCCGGAAGGCGATGCGCGCGGGTGGCTGATTGGGCGGTCGCTTCGGGCTGGCGACTGATCGGGCTTCGCTGTGAGTTGACGACTTATCAGGCGGTTTCGAGGCTGTCGAGCACGCGCTGGGAGAACTCCACCTCGGTCATCTCGCCGGCTTCGAGCGCGTCGAACCAGTCGGCTTCGGCCCGCCACGCGCCCAGTCGCTCGTCGTCGAGGTCCGTGACTGTCGCCGCCACGTCCCGGACCGGCCAGTCGCGCCGGTCGAACAGTTTGCGGAAGTCGTTCACCACGTCGCCCACCTGCTGGTGGGGGATCTCGCCGTGCTGATCGGCGGCGGCGGACTGGTAGGTGAGTCGGTAGGCGTCGCCCTCGACGGCGACCGACTGGAGGTAGCAGCCGTGGTTGGTGAGGCGGGATTCGAGTGCGAACGTGCGGTCCTCGTCCATCACCGTAAGGTGGGCGTCGTTGGCCATAGGCGTTGCCCCACCAGCCTTGATTCCGGAGGAGTCCTATCCTCACTAACACGATGGCCGCCGAGCGACGCCGAGGCGGTGCTGTCGCTGCTCGCAAACGACGCGTTCGACTAGCGTCGCCGGTCAGTCAGCCCGCGTCGTCTCGACGGACCGACTACCCCGATTCTCGTAGCTCTCCCGCAGGCCGAGGACGAGTGCGCCCAGCCCGAGCAGCGTCGCGACGAACTCGGCGATGCCGCCGACGATCGGGATCAGTCCCAGCAGCAGGAACCCCACGAGTCCGAGGAGGAGAGCGAGCCACCGGTTCTCCGTCTCGGTCAGCGAGAGCAGCCACGAGCCGACGGCGTACTTGCCGTACACGCTCGCGATCCAGAGCGTGATCAGGAACCCGGCGAACCCGGCCAGTGAGAACGGGAGGCCGACGATCGTCACCGCCACGAGTACGAGGAAGATCGGGACGCCGACCAGCGTCAGCAGGCCGACACCGAACGTGACGGCGGGGGAATCACCCACTCGTGCCGCGACGCCGGCCGAGAACCGGGGGAAGACGAGCAGGAGGATCGCGCCGAGCAGGAGGCTCGTGACGAACCCGAACGCGGTGTCGAACCACGACGGGATCGAGAACCCGCCGAAGCCGCTCGACTCGCCACGGAGGCTCTTGTCCTCGACAACGTCACCGGTGACCGACGCGTCGCCGCTCTGGGTGAACTGTTCGGCGTCGTAGCGGAACTCCCCGGCCACGTCGGCGTTCGGGCCGAGCGTTACGGTACTCCCACCCGCCTTGACGTTCCCACCGACCGTGCCGTCGACGAAGACGCTACCGCTGCCCACGTCGAGGTCGCCGCCGATCTCCCCCGTCTCCGTGAGATCGAACGATCCAGCGCCGATCTGCACGTCGCCCTCGACCGTCCCGGCGACGATGACGCTTCCGGCGGCACCCTGTACGTTACCGGTAACTGTCCCAGACTCCGCGATCCGGATCGTTCCTGCGGTGCCCGAGAGGTCGCCGTCGACCGTCCCGCGAACCACGATCGTGCCCGCGACGCCCTGGATGCCGTCGACAGTCTCGTCGGGGCCGACGACGATCGTTCCGCCCACCTGTCCGGTGGACTGGGCCGTGGCCACACCGCTCGCGAGCGAGAGAAGCACGACGACGACGGCGGTGAGGGCAGCGATACGGCGACTCCGGTCGCTGTCAGTACGGATCATCTGCGTACAGATGAATCTCGCAACATATTAGTACTTTGTAACTACTCGCAGGCGCCCCTGTGGGGCGGGCTCAGCCCGGAACACCGTGGTACCGCGCCCCTTCAGGAGTCGGGTCCGGCGCACGCGCCCGGGGCGGGGCTGCTCGGACCGCAGTGAGCAAGATTGGGATCCACCGACACACTAATTGATTGACGCGACCGATTACGGCGTATGAACAGCGCGTATCAGGGTGAGTGTCATGGCCAGTAACGCCGACGAACCCGTGAAGACGATCTGTCCGTACTGCGGCGTTGGCTGTGGCATCCGCGTCCGGGAGGGCGAAGAGCGCGGCGAGATGAACTTCATGCCTTGGGGCGACGCGCCCGTCAACGAGGGCAGCGTCTGCATCAAAGGCGGCGCGGCGACGCAGGTCGTCGATCACGAGGACCGCTTAACTGAGCCGTTGGTCAAGGAGGACGGCGAGTTCCGGGAGGCGACGTGGGACGAGGCGCTCAGCCATGTGGTCGACGAGATGGAGGCGATCCGCGAGCAGCACGGTCCCGACGGGATGGGCTTTTTCGGCTCCTCGAAGACGTTCAACGAGGAGAACTACCTGCTCCAGAAGCTCGCGCGCCGCTACGGCACGAACCAGATCGACAACTGCACCCGAATGTGTCACGCGTCGACGGTCTGGGCGCTCCGGACCAGCCTCGGGATGGGCGCGATGACCAACAGCATGGCCGACCTGAAGGAGTCGACGGACGTGCTGTGGATCCAGGGCGCGAACCCCGGCGAGCAGCACCCCATTGCCAACAGCCAGTACTTCCGGCAGGCGGTGCTGGAGGGCGCGACCGTGATTCAGGTCGACCCCCACGCCAACAAGACGACGGAGTCCTTCGACATCGAGGGGACCGACCGCCACATGCATCTGCAGCTGCAGCCGGGAACGGACATCCCGCTGCTGAACGTCGTGCTGAAGACGATTCTCGAACGTCACGAGGCCGAGCCCGACGCCGGCTGGATCGACGAGGCGTTCGTCGACGAGCGCACGAAAGGGTTCGACCACCTGAAGGAGACGCTCGAAGGGTTCGACAAGGAGGCCGCCGCCGAGGAGTGCGGCGTCCCGCTCGCGGACATCGAACTCGCCGCCGAGAAGTACGCGATGGCCAACGACGCCGCCATCTTCACCGGGATGGGGATGTCCCAGCACACCTGCGGCGTCGACAACGTCCAGAACGAGATCAACCTCGCGCTGATCACCGGCAACCTCGGGAAGCCCGGCGCGGGCGTGAACCCCCTGCGCGGGCAGAACAACGTTCAGGGCACCTGTGACGTGGGCGCGATGCCGAACGTGCTCCCGGGCTACCAGCTCGTCGACGACGACGAGGCCCGCGAGTCCGTCGAGGAGGTCTGGGGCTTCGAGATTCCCAGCGAGCCCGGGCTGACGAACGTCGAGATATCCCACGCGATCGGCGACACCGTCCACGGGCTGTACGTGATGGGCGAGAACCCCATCATGAGCGAGCCCGACGGCAACCAGACCGAGCAGCGGTTCCGTGAGGACCTGGGCTTCCTCGTCGTCCAGGACATCTTCATGACCGAGACTGCGGAGCTGGCGGACGTGGTGCTGCCGGCGACGACGTGGGCCGAGCGTGGCGGCACCGTCACCAACACCGACCGCCGCGTCCAGCGCATGCGCGGCGTCCACAAAGTGCACGAGAACACCCGGCACGACCTCGATATCCTCAGTGAGGTGGGGACGCGCCTGTTCGGTGAGGGGTTCGAGTTCGACGGCCCCGAGGCGGTGTTCGAGGAGCTCCGCGAGGTGTGTCCCATCATGCACGGGATGACGTACGACGCGCTGGGCGAGGAGGGGATCCACTGGCCCTGCTACGAGGAGGGCGACGAAGGCGACTCCTACCTCTACGCCGACGACTTCGAGACTGACGACGGGCTCGGCCGCATCGAGGGCGTCGTCCACCAGGAACCGAAGGAGACGCCGGACGAGGAGTACCCGCTCGTGCTCACGACCGCGCGGCTGGAGGAGCACTACAACACCGGGACGATGAGTCGGCGCTCGCCGACGCTGTCGCGCCAGGAGCCGGAGAACTTCGTCGACGTCCACCCCAACGACGCCGAGCGCTACGGCATCGAGGACGGCGATACGGTGCGGCTGCGCTCCCGCCGTGGGGAGATCACGGTCCGGGCGGACGTGACCGAGGACATCAAGGAGGGCGTCGTCTGGACGACGCCGCACTTCGCGGCCGCCTCGGCGAACCGGCTCACCAACGACGTGCTCGACGAACGGGCGAAGATCCCGGAGTACAAGGCGGCCGCAGCGGAGATCGATGTCGACATCGAACCCGCCGACGACACCACAGCGGACGACTGATCGGACGGCCACTCCCTGACCGACTCGGCTCGCTTCTCAGGCTGCCGCGCCGACGTACGAGCCGACTGCGTCGACGATCGCGTCGGCGTCGTACTCGTCGTCGTCGATGTCGAACACCTGCTCGCCGTCGACGCGCACTTCGAACACGCCGCCGTCGCCCGTCACCAACGCGACGCGGTCGACCTGCAGGCCGTACTCTTCGAGGATCTCGGCTTCGAGCTCCTGTGCTCGCGGGAGGTGACCACACGGAACGCAGTACTCGATTTCCACGGATACCATATCGGTCAGTGGTAGGCTCCGACGCGTGTTAAACCTCTGCATGGCGGGTCCCGGGACTCGTTCCGGTGGCGGGCCCCTGCCAAGGTGGCCGAACGGCGAGTTAGTACTCGCGTTCGAATTCCGGATCGAACAGCTGTGCCGACATCGGCGCCGGGTCGCCCTCGGTGAGGTTGTACTCGGAGAAATCGGTCACGCCCGCCTCACGGAGGAGGGCTTCGTCGTAGAAGCTGTTGCCCGTACACTCCGACGGATCGCGTGCCAGGATTTCGAGGACGGCGTCGGCGACGATGGCTGGGGTGCGCCAGTCGTCCTCCGTCCCGAGCCCGAAGTGGCGCGTCGCCCGCGTGTCGATGCTGGTCACCGGCCAGAACGTGTTACAGCCGACGTCGTCGCTCGCCAACTCCTCGGCGAGTGAGAGCGTGATGAACGACATGCCCAGCTTCGACCACGCGTACGGCGCTTTCCCCGGCGAGCGGTCCGTCACGACCGGCGGCGAGTTCGACAGCAGCCACGACTCCTCGAGTCCCGCGAGGTGGTCGGCGAAGGCGTGTGCGACGAGGTGGGTTCCGCGGACGTTGACCTCGGTCAGGAGATCGAACCGGTTAGCCGGCAGGTCGGCGATGTTCGCCAGCTGGATGGCGCTGGCGTTGTTGATGACGATATCGATCTCACCGAAGTGGTCGATCGCCTCGTCGACGACCGCCCCGACGCGGCTCTCGTCCCGGAGGTCGAGTTCGAGCGCGAGCGCCTCGGGCCCGCGCTCACGCACCTCCCGAGCCGTCTGTTCGATCGATCCTGCGAGCTCGGTGTCGTCGTCGTCGGTCGTCTTGCCCGTCGAGACGATGTTACAGCCCTGTTCGGCGAGTGCGAGTGCGAGTTGTTTGCCGATCCCGCGGGTCGTGCCGGTGATAAACGCCGTCGAGCCTGAGAGGTCGGGGTTCGCAAGTCCCATGCCTTTGAGTTAGGCGACGGAACTATAACTCCCGGTGTCTGGGCCGAGCGCTCGGAGTCGACCGTCAGTTCTGTGACCCTCACGATCAGTGTCGCCGCCGCCGATCCCCGAGCACGATGCGAGAAGCTCCCGCTCGCTGGTTTCCCGACTCTGTGGCATGACGTATCGTGCGACCTACGAGGCGGCCTGCTAGGTGGGAGGACAACGACCCGTGTAGGTACCCGGACAGTAGGCTTATCAGCCGAAGCGACGAAGAAGATGTCATTCGATGGTGAGCGAGCTCTCCAACAACGGGCAGGTTCTCGGGGACGACACGGCGGCCAGCGGGAGCGACGACGCTTCGACCCTCGGGCCCGACGAGGCCGCGATATACGTCGACGGGCTCGCGAAAACGTTCGGGAGCGGTGAAGACGCCGTAACCGCGGTCGACGGCGTCTCTTTCGCCGTCGCCCCTGGTGAAGTGGTCGGGTTGCTCGGGCCGAACGGTGCGGGCAAGACCACGGCGATCAAGTCGATTCTCGGTCTCGTCTTGCCCGACGACGGCACGGTGCGCGTCAACGGCATCGACGTTCACACCGACCCGCGGGCGGCCTACGAGTACGTCGACGCGATGCTGGAGGGGGCGCGCAACGACTACTGGCGGCTCACAGTGCGGGAGAACCTCCGGTACTTCGCCGCGATCAGGGGGCAGGATCCCGATGCCGTGGCCGGCCGCCACGAGGAGTTGCTGGAACAGTTGGACCTCGCGGAGAAAGCTGACACGGCAGTCCGTGACCTCTCGCGCGGGATGAAACAGAAGGTGTCACTGGCGAGCGTCCTCGCCGGCGACATCTCCGTCGCCTTCCTCGACGAACCCACGCTCGGACTCGATATCGAGAGTTCGCTGAAGCTCCGGAACGAACTCCGGAGACTCGCCGAGGAGCGCGGATTGACGCTGGTCATCTCGAGTCACGACATGGACGTCATCGAGGACGTCTGTGACCGTGTCGTCATCATGAACGACGGACAGGTAATCGTCGACGACACTGTCGAGGATCTGCTCGCCGGCTTCGAGACGCGAGCCTACCAGCTCACCGTCCGCGGCGGGACCGACGCTGTCCTCGCGGACCTGCGCGAGCGCTTCGACCTCACCGACGTCGAGCGCACCGGCGACCGGCTCCGGTTCAAGGTGGCCGCGGACACGGAGACGTTCTACCGCTTGACCGACGCGATGGAGGCGCACAGCCTGGAGGTGGCAAGCGTCGAAACGGTCCAGCCGAATTTGGCGGAAGCGTTCGTCGAGATGACCAACGGTACCCCGGAAACCGGGCCCGTGAGCGAGGAAGAAGTCTCCAGCCCCGCGGAATTGCCGATGGGTCGATCGCCCGCCAGCGATGGGGGTGGACGACGATGACGACCGCCGAGGGGGGCCCGTCTCGGTTCAGGGAGCCAGAACGAACCGGTGGGTACTACCACCTCCTGAAGGCCGTCGTCTACCGCGATCTCCTGATCTGGGCCCGGTACCCGCTGAACGCGGCGCTCGGGATCTTCATGGGGGTGTTCTTCTTTGCCCTGATGTTCTACGGCGGGACGCTGGTCGCTGGGCAGGCGTTTTCGGACTCCATCGAGGGGCTGATCGTCGGCTACTTCCTGTGGACGCTCTCGATCGGCGCGTATTCGGGGATCATGAACGACATCCAGTCCGAAGCGAGCTGGGGGACGCTGGAACGCCACTTCATGACGCCGTTCGGCTTCGGGCCGGTGGTCTTCGCGAAATCTATCGCCATCGTGTTCCGGTCGTTCATGACCTCCGCCGTGGTGCTCGTGGTAATGCTGCTGATCACCGGAACGAGCCTCGATCTCAACGTCGTGACGGTGCTCCCGGTCGCGACGCTGACCATCGCCGGCGCGCTCGGACTCGGCCTCATGATGGGCGGACTGAGCGTGCTCTACAAACGGATCTCGAACGTCGCCAACCTCCTTCAGTTCGCGTTCATCGGCCTCATCTCCGCACCCGTTTTCGACATCCCGTGGGCTCGGTTCCTGCCGTTGGCACAGGGGAGTGCGATGCTGCAGCGCGCGATGCGCGACGGCGTCCAGCTCTGGGAGTTCGACCCACTGACGGTCGCCGTTCTCGTCGGCACGTCCGTCTGCTACCTGGCGCTTGGCTACGCGATTTTCGGCCTCACCACGCGCCGGGCGCGCCGCCTGGGTGTGCTCGGCGATTACTGAGTGTAGTCCGAATCTGCGACGACCCAGCCGCGTCGCTCACACGCCGTTAAAACGGGAGGAAGTGATAGCCGAGGAGGTATTTCGCCATGATGTCGAGCCCGAACAGCGCGAATAGGCCCGCCGAGACGTACCGTACCCACTTCGTGTTGATGTAGGCCGAACTGCGGGAGAAAAACAGCGCCGTCGCCAGGCTCACAGGGACGATGGCGAGCATCTCTCCAACCCAAATCGCCGGATGTGCGCCGTACTGGGCGGCGAGGCCGATCGTGATCAGCTGTGTTTTGTCGCCGAACTCGCCGAACACCATCAACGAAAACGACGGGACGAACCCGGCGAAGCGAGATGGAACGACGTCAGTTGCGTCATCGACGACCCCCGAGCTCCCGTCGGTGATCAGCTCCTCGTCGCCAGGGTCGTCGTCGAAGTCCAACTGTGAGGTGTAGAGCACCCACGCACCGAAGATGAAGAACAACGCCGCCGTGAGGCCGTCGAGGAACACTTCGGGGAGGGCGCCTTTCAGCGCGTTTCCGAGTAGAATCTCCAGCACCGTCCAGCCACCGAACGCGGTTGCTGCGCCCGCCACGACGACGTACGGCGAGTACTTCGTCGCGAGCGCAGCGATCACTATCTGCCCTTTCTCACCGGGCAGCGCCAGAAGCTGTAGGACGAACGCAGTAACCAAAATATCGAGCCAGCCAACCATACGAGTGGTGTATTCCAGAGAAGCATATAGCCTGCTGAACTGCTCTGGGATGAGTATGAGCCCACTGAGAACTCTGGGAGTCCGACGAAACCCAACTACGCCCCTGCTTCGGGATCGTAGCTGAGCAAATTTCCGATCCTCCGAACGCAGGAGCTATCTACTCCCTGTCACGACCTCGGAGCGATGGTCTTCCTGAGCCGCGTTGAGGAGACCGATCCACTCGGAGTGATGACTCTCACGAGCACTTTCCCACTGGATCTCGCTCGGAAACGGCGTCGAAGATGAGGAACCAGGTGCCGCGTGTCGCGTAAGTGGAGAGGTTGTCGTCGACGGCCTCTCCAACGCGCTTCCACAGGTCCGGGTACTGCTCGCAGTAGCGGGCAAGGTGGTAGCCGCAGTACGCCACGTCGCCGCCGATACTCGGCCACAGGACACGGAAGACGGCGTCCGAGTCGCAGGGGTCGACACTGCAGTGATCTCCGTCGGCGGGCCCGACATCGGGCTCGAGGGCAGACCGGACGCTGCCGTTGAACGTCGAGAAGTTCTGCCCGCGGCTCATGGCCAGCACCCCCCGTCATCCAGCGCGGCGCACTCCTGGTCCTCTTCGACGATCGGAAGCCCGCCGAACTCGCAGATGAGCAGCTCTACTTCAGAGAGCATGCTCATGCGGACCACCTCGTCCCCTGTCGCCGACCACCAGAGCGCGTCGATCCGCCCTCCGGATGGAGTGCTAATCCATTTCGAAATAGGAGGCTCTCAGAATCAAAAGCGCCGAAACCAAGAGCTAGAACTTTCTACTCCGGTTCGGAGTACCCTCCGCATGCCGCGAGAACGGAAGTGACTCGCGGGGGTCCCGCGAGCGAACGCAGTGAGCGAGTGGGACCACGCGAGTCCACGACTGGAGGGAACGAAGTGACCGAAAAGAGTGGACTCGCGGGGGGCCATTCTGACAGTGAGAAGTTGCATCCACTGTTGGCTTTCTTCGAGGCGATCCCTCCCATCGGTAACGTAGTGTTGTGACTCATGCGTCGTTGATGAACTCGCGGCGGAGCTCCATCCGCTCGCGATCGGTAGTTTCGTCGTAATGCTGCTCGAGCACGTCCTGCGTGACGTTCATCCGGTCGCTCACGATATCCCGAGGCGTCCCGTCGCGCAGGTGCCTGGTTATCGACCCGCGCCGGATCCCGTGGGGAGACCGTGACGACGGACAACCGACCATCTTCTCGCGATTCCGGTACTCGCAGGTCTTCGGATCCTTCTCATGCGGACACTCCCCGATCTCGCAGGGCTGGGTCCAACGGTAGCACACCCGACGGATCGGCGTCTCCGTCAGCCGACCCTGTGCGCTGGTAATCAACGGAACGCGGCCGTAGTCGTCGGTAACCTCGTGACGGTTGTTCTCGATGTACGCCTCGAGCATCTCCACATGATACTCGCCGACCGCGAGCGACCGCTCAGCCGCCTGTTTATTCTTCAGCGGCGTCTCAGACTCCGGCCGATGAACGAGATCGAGACAGCGCGCCTCAGCGTCGAAATCCTCCACGTCCAAAGCCCGGAGCGTACCGAGACGGATCCCCGTATGCCACAGCAGCGAGAGGATCACGTGTTCCCGAGAGGCGTACCGGAACTGTTCCAGGTGATCCAGAACCGCCTGAGCCCGATCCTCGTCGAGATACACGTCCTTCGACTCCTCCTCCTCGTCGACCTCCGGGATCAACACGCGCTCGCGCATCCCCTGCTCAACCCCATCGATCGAGGCACAGAACTCGAGGAACTTCCGAAGCGTCTGGAGGTTCCCGTAGAGCGTCGTCTTCGACAGTTCGCTGTAACGCTCACCCTCGCCGTTCCGACGCCAAACCCGGAACGTGTGGAGATCGCGGCCGGTCAACGCGTTCAGATTCTCGATTTCCTCCTCCTCGCAGAAAGAGACGAACGCGCGGAGTCGATACCGATGACTCCGAAGCGACTTCTCCGAGAGTTCCGGCTCCCGGTGGTCAAGGTACAGCTCCATCGCCTCGGCTGGGCCGAGCGGTTCGAGATCGTCGGTCACGCTTCTCCCCCGAAGTCCGCGAGCGTCGTCCCGCGATCGTCGCCGAGGCAGTCGGCGCACGTCTCCGACGAAGCCGGGATCGAGCGTCCACAGTCATCGCAGACGCCGACCTCGGCGGTCTGTGGATCACTCGCCACCGTCACCACCTCCGTCGTTCTTGTGCTGCGGACAGACCGGCACCATCTTCGGGTAGTACTCGTCTTCGAGGGAGAGATCGATCCCCTCCACCCGAGACATGTCGCTGATAATCTGCCCGCAGACCCAGCACTCCACCCAGTCGGTCTGGGGATCGACGAACGCCGGGCGATCGTCTTCAGCCGCCGACGCCTGCCCCGTCATGCTGGCTGCACCCATCCCTCGGTAACGCTGTTCCAGCAGGGGAGATGGAACAGGTACGACTCCTGTTCGGGCGCGTCTTCACCGACGGTCTCGGCCTCGAGCTCCACGTGCCGGCTCGCCATGTCGACCGTATGCCGACAGACCGCACAGTATCGATGCTGGCTCACGCCGACTCACCCACGACGTTGGGGGCCGCTGTCTCCCACGGTACATCCGACTCCGATAGCTGGCTCATCGCCATACCCGATCCGACGCCCACCGCACCTTTCAGGCTCCTCTGGGACGTTCCGAACCGTTCCGGAACACTCGAAACCGCCAGACGAGAACCAGTCGGAACACTTCCGGAACGAGTTCCGGAACCCACCATCATCGGCGGCCCTCCACGAGCTCGCACACCTGCGCGGTCAACAGCTCACACCCACACGGCGACGCTCGAGCCGCGCCCGGCCCCGCGATCGTCGTCGACGCCACCCGCTCGCCGCACTCCGGACAGTCCTGAACAGTCGATTCCTCCCGTCGTTCGGGGGTTTCAAGCCCCCGCGTCGTATCGTTCAACATGGTTTCCGTGCCTGTTTCACGGAAGCCCACGCGGACCCGCTGCCACCAACAGCGGGGTCCGCTCGTTTCTGAGTGGGACCCATCGGCGAGCGACGGGTCCGCGACGAGCTTCCGTTACCTCAGCGCCATGAACGGTGGGGTATTAAATTTGATGGAGTACTCTATCAGTAACGAATGTATACTCAATCATCCCCCGCAGTATACCGTACAACTATGATGTGTGTGCTGAAATCAGCGGCCGATGAGACCCTTGGTGAGTTGGATGACTAAATCCGACGACGCGATCCTCGAACTCTTAGATGAGTGTGGGATCGCAATTCCACCGAGGGCAATCGCGTTCAATATTGAAAACGTGTCGCGGCCGACGATCGACCGTAGACTACCGAAACTCGAGGAAGCTGGATTGGTAGAGCGATACGACGACCCGCAGGGATACACACGAATCACCGACTTCGGCCGGGCCTACCTTACGGGTGAGATCGACGCCGACGAACTCGAAAAGTAGCTACTCAAGCCCCAGTTCCCGAACCGCGGCGGCGGAGATCGTCACGCCATGCTCGCTGGCGGTCGCCGCCGCACCCGTTACGCTCTCGATCAGCCGTGCCACGTCCTTGAAGTATCGCAGACCTCGGTCGGTCTGGATTGTCCGGGTGGCCTTTTCCTGACACCCGACACTCCGCCCGCGGACCAAGAGCACGGCGAGACCCGTCCGCACCACCATCGGCGCGTCGTCGACCCAGTTTGGGAGCCCATGCACCGAGTCGGTGTTCTTGTCACCGACGGGCGCGCCGGCGACGACGAGTGCGCGGCCAAGTGGGCTGGCGTGCTGCCCTGGTCGGATTTCGTCACCCTGCCCGTTGCTGTCGCGCTTGACGTGCTGGTAGCCGGCGCCGGTCCAGGTGAGCGCGGTCTCGATCGCGGCTCGGCTCTCCTCGTCGTCAGGGCACCACCCCGGGACGTAGTTCCGCTTGTTGACCGAGCCGAACGCGTAGGTACCGATCACCAGCTCGGCGAGCGCTTCGGTCGTGTCGGTCCGGCCATCTTCAAGCCATCCGAGATCCCGAGCCACGTCAACGGCATGCGCGGCGTCGGGCTTGCTGTCGTCGTCGACCCACGCCCGGACCTCGCCCCGGGAGATCCCTTCGAACTCGTTCGATCGGTCGCTGTTGATCGCACTGGCGACGCGCTGGCTTCCCCAGTCGTCGGGTTTCTTCGCGGCTTCGCGGTAGAGTTCGACGGCTGTCCAGGGGTCCTTGCTCGGGTGGTTGTACGTCTGAGCGAGGGCTCGGGCGTCAACGAGTTGGGTCATAAAGAAACGGGGTATGGACTGCGGTTGTTCGAGCGTTACTCGACGTCGACGGTCGTGTCGAGCAGGATCGACTCCGAGGGCGTGTGGATGATCTGAACGTCCCATTCACCAGCGAACCCAACATCGTCATCAGATGGGTCCGTACCTTCATCAACTTCGTTGATTTGAACAGTGACCGATTGACCGACCGTCAGTTCTCCAGGGTCGGATACGATTGTCACGTTCGCTTCCGCATCACCGGTTTCCTCGTCAGTGATGTCGAAGCTTCCAACATCGGTGGTCTCTCCGTGGAGAGTCTGGAACGAGCTATTATTGGGTGCCCGAACTTGGATCTGATATTCGCCATCAGCGAGCTCGTCTCCTCCACCGTGGTTGATGTTGAGCACGTTTACAGTGTCGCTTCCAACTGTAACCTCAGACGCTACAACTGGACTCTCTCCAGATGCATCCTCAGCGCTCAGTTGGGCCTGTGGGGCTTGCTGTAGGCTATCCCCGAGACCCAGTACAAAAGTCCCGATCACAGCCGCGAGGATGACGGTAATGGCAACCATCAGGATAACGCCGATAACAGGGCTAACGCCCCGTTTCTCGCCAATTAGCGCCTTAATTTTCGACTTCATTATTATGAGGTCTGAACGTCGACTTCAGTATCTAGCAGGATCGATTCCGATGGGTTGTGGACCACCGTAACCTCAACGGTGTTCCCGCTCTCGTAGTCCGAGAAGTCCGAACTGGACACGGTAACATCAACGGAACCTCCCACCGACAGCTCACCCTCTGAGGGATCAAGCGCATCGTCCGGTGCAGCGGTCCCGTTGATCTGAATCGTGATATCCGAGAAGGCAAGCGCATCGCCACCACCGTGGCTGATTGTGACAGTGTCATCTGCATTGGAATCTGCGCTCAGCTGGGTATTCGGCGCCTGTTGCAGGCTGTCGCCAAGACCGAGAACGAAAGTCCCGATCACAGCCGCGAGAATGACTGTGATGGCGACCATCAGTATAACGCCGATGACAGGTGATACCCCGCGTTCCTCGTCGAGCATCGCTTTGATCTTCTGTTTCATGTTCAATCGACCCGGGGGCAGGCACACCCTACCGCACGCCGGCGCGAACCTGTCCAACCGCGTCTACTCCTCGAAAATCAGAGGTGATGTATAAACCCGGTGCCCAAATTATCATTCTCGAAAAGGTATTTTCCAACGATATGAACGGGAAAGCCGGTGGGGTTTCCCCACCGACCGGGTCGAAAGAACGCCCCGCATTTCCAGGGGCAACTCAGGGGTCGCAACCGAATAGGAAAACTCCGTCGTTCACTTTATCTAGATTGATAGTTCTCTGGCGGAGTCTGAATACGTGACATGAATCCCGAGGAACCCGGTTCTGGGGCGACTGCGTGGGGTCGCGACCGGAGAACACCGCGATCCAGAATATGACCACGAGAACGAGTCGGCGCCGATCGGCCGTGGTCACATTTCGGCGTCGACGCCGGCGGCGCCGCCCCGATCTCCCCGGCGACCCCACCCGCATCCGGGTGGGGTTTATAACCTCACCCAGTCCGGGGCAGTTTGAGCTACCCCAACAGACAAGCCATATCGTGGTCGTGGTCACAGTATGGGCTCCCCAGAACCCGATCTCGACGACGTTCCGAACCGCGTCAGCGTCCGCACCGACCCCGACGCGGGGTACGCGACGCGGTACAAGACCCTCCACGACGCGCAACACGCGCTCGACGAGACCTCGAAAACGAAGGCGATCCTCGCGGCGTGCCGGCACGTCGACGCCGACCGCCGCGTAAAGCGCCGGGCGATCGAGTACCTGGCGGACCGACTCCCGCCGAAGGAACTCGCGGAGGTGTGCCGCCGGCTCTCGACCGCCGAGCTTCAGCTGGGAATGGAGTTCGACACCGAGGAGAAGCTCGAGGTTCGCGTCGGCGAGAAGTAGTCAGTCCGCCTTCTGTGGCTGCCCGAACGCGTTCTCGTTGAGGAGCCGCTGGGCGACTAACCGTTCGATGGCCTCGCACTCCTGCACGTCCGGGAGCGTTCCGGCGTCGGCGACGCGCACCAGGTAACAGCGCTCGCCGAGTCGCTCGACGTCCACCTGCTGCCCGTCGGGAACGTCGTCGCCGTCGAGCACGCCATCCTTGTCGAGGTAGAGGCGCGGAATCGTGACCAGTCCGGAACTACCGTCGGTTCTGAGTGTCTGCATACTCGCGGCCTGACCATCACCCGTGATAAAACTACGGCCGAGCCAGCATTGGGCTGGCTTAACCCCCGCTGAGGCGAGGTATTACGGAACCCCGTCGTCCCGGGGTGGTTGCAGTATGTCACAAACTGAATTCGACCCCGAAGACATCGGGATGTTCGTGCTCGGTGTTCTCTCCGCTGGGGTCATGGTCGGTATCGTCACTGTCGAAGCGTTCGGGTACAGCATGGGAGACACGTTCACGGTCTCGAACTTCGAGTTCTCCCTCGCGTGGATCGTCACCCTCGGCACCACCGGTGGGATCCTCGTGACGAACGACAACACGGACCTGCTCGCCGCCGACGGGCTCGAAAAGCTACAGAGCAGCGGCATGGCGGACTACTACGTCTACACGATCCTGGGATTCGCCGGGCTCCTCGTCGCGTGGGTGTTCATCCCCGAGGTCTCGGACTTCATCACGAGCCAGGACGTGTACGGGGCGGTGTTCATCGCCCTCTCCGCCGCTGCTCAGATCGCCCTCGGGTGGATGTACTGAGGAGGCTCGAGAGCATGTTTTCCAACACTCAACTGAAGACGGCAGGGTCGGCGTTCGCGCTCGTGCTCGTCGTCGTCGGGCTGCTCGCCGGCGCGACCGGCGGCGCGGTCGCACAGACCGCGACGGCGACGCCGACGCCGACCGACGGCGAACTCGCGAACTCCACCGTCGCGGTGGACAACGACACGCGCTCGGTCTACGCGGATCTCGCGGCGGCGAACTCGAGCGTTGATCTCGAAGTGACGTTCGCCGGCGTCGACGCCGACGGGAACGAGACGGAGCTCGAGACGCGGACGATCTCGCTCAACGCGAGCGAGGAGCGGCTGGTCGAACGGTCCGACGTGAACACGTCGGCCTACTCGGAGTACCGGGTCATGGTCACAGCGCCGAATCTCGACTCGACGAACGCGACCGTTGAGGTCGGAGAGATCGCGCAGGTCGCCGGCGGCTCGGGCGGCGGGCTCGGCGGCGCGGTCGAGCAGGCCGGCGGGATCGGCGTGGTCGTCGTCGTGGCCGGCGCGGCGCTGCTGATCCTGCGGAGGGACGAGTAGATGCGGGGGGAGCGACTGCTCGCCCCGGCGCTGACGCTGCTGGTGGTCCTGTCGATGGTCGGCGGGGGCGTCGCTCCCGCCGCGAGTCCGGTCGGGACCGCGAGCGCTCAGGGGACGACGAGCGGGCCGTGCGACTCGGTGGACTGGTTGTTTACGTTCCTGACACCTGTCGGGAGCCTACTGACCGAGGACTGCTCGACGGCTGGGGAGATCGCGGACGAGTGGAACGAAACCGACGCGCAGGAAACGAAGGTCCAAATCCACAGTCAGGCCGGGCAGTTGGCTGCCGGGAACGAGCAGTTCCTGACCGGCATGGGGAACGCGCTCACCGACAGCAACACGGTGGCGTTCTCGAAGGGCGAGGCGGCTGCCGTCGAGACGTTAGCGAACGGAGGGACTGTCTCAGAGGCTCAGCAAGCAGCTAATGAGTCCATCGAGGACTATTACGCCGTCAAGCAGATTAATGTGGTCGATCGTTGGAACGTAGTCGCTGAAACCGTGGTCACTCTCGACCAACGCGCAGCGAACACGACAGGAGTGAGTGATGATTTTGTCACCCTCGGGGAAGGAAACTCGACCTACGGCGGCGGTAATTACTACACGAAAATTCAGGGTGATGCTGGCACCTCCCAAGTCACAGTTCTGAACGGTACCAGCGTTCTTGCCCAAAATCTCGAATGGGAGATGAGGCCGAGTTCCGGCGGTCTGATTCAGAGTGACAGCGGGAACTTCGTTGGTGAGATAGAAGATTGGAAAGCGGATTACCCGTATAAAGGCCTAACTGCTGAAAATATGTGGGTTTGGAAAATGAAGGTGAGGCCGACTGAAAGCCTCTCATCAACCCAACTCGCAAATATATACGAGTTCCAACAGACCTACCGACAGATCGAGAACAGGTCGCAACAGACAAAGGAGGAGGTCGCAGTCTACGTCGAGGAAAGCCTCGGCCCGGCCGTCCAGAACGGCAACCTCAACGCGACCTCGTACGTCAGCCCCGCAACCCTCGCCCAGGAGTACGCCCAGGAGTACGGCAACGGCAGCTCGTACATCCGCGCGACGGCGATCGCCGCCTACAGCGGGATGAGCACTCCGGACCTCGAGAACACGGGGAGCATGACGATCAGCCACGACGGCAGCACCTACGAGGGGCTGCTGCTCTCGCAGGAGGGTCCGAGTGGGGGCTGGCAGTCGGGGGAGACCTACGACCCGGCGCTGCTCTCCGGCATCCAGATGTTCGCGGTCGCCGGCTCGGACGGCGAGATCGTGGAGTTGGACGGCTCGTTCACAGTCGAGAGCGTGCAAAACACGCAGGGTGAGGAGATCGACAAAGCGACGACGATCAACGTCACCTACGAAACGAGCAACGCCTCGGCAAACTACACCCAACTCCAGCAGCAGATCCGCGACCTGAACAAGCAGATCGAGGAGCGACAGGCAGCGGCGACGAGCGGGGGGTCAGACGTGCAGTCCGGGACGAACCCGCTCGACGCGCTGGCGTCGTTCCTCGGCGTCTCAGTCGGCGCGGCGGTGGTCGTCCTCGCTGCGGCGGCGCTGCTAGCGTATCGGTTCTACGGCCCGTCGTAGCACACTCAACACCCAATTTTTCGCATGACCATGACCGAGAACTCAGAAGCCGACGGTGAAGGAATCGGGCGACGAACAGCGATGCGGACGATCGCGGCCGCGATCGGCGCGGGAGCAACGGCCGGGACGGCAGCGGCACAGGAGACGAGCACGGGGACGGCCTCGAGCACGTCGACGCCCGAGCCGGATGCGGTGGTCGTGGAGCTCGGGAACACCGTCCGGGTGACGGACTGGAACGTCGACGACGGCACGTTCCGGGTTGCGGTGGAGGCGGACATCCCGAAGGCGATCAAGGTGACGGACACGGGCGCGGTGATGAACAGCATGACCTCGGGCTCCGGCTCCCGCGCGGTGGAGATCCCGACGCGGGGCTACTCGGTCGGCTCCGGAACAACGACGATCGAGTTCGACGCCGAGAAGTTCGACGGCGCGTTCGCGGTGACGATCGCGAGCCCCGACGGCGCGGCGCTGATCCGGACCGACGCGGTGGACGCGGGGAGCACGAGCATCAAGCTCCAAACCGCGATGATCGGCGGGCTCGGTGCGGCAGTCGGGGCGGGCGGACTGAGCTACAAGCGCGGGAAGGAAGCGCTCGAGGAAGACGACGAACCGAACGCGGAGCGGATCGTATGAGCCTCGTCGACACAGTGACGGAGGGAGTGTTCGACAACCTCCGGACGCTGATAGTCGTGGTGGCTGCCTACCTGGTGCTCTCGAGTCAGGGCTACGCGCCGCCGCTGACGGCTCTTCCGAACATCCCGGCTTGGTGGCCGTTCCCCGTCGTGATCGCCGGCGGGGCCGGAGCAGTCGCGTGGGTGGTCGGCGGCATGATCGCCGACCTGATGCCCCAACCAGACGGCCACTACGTGGTCGCCCAGGAGGGAGGCGACGAGCAGGGCGGCGAGGTGTGGGAACTGAACGACGCGGCGTGGGAGGAGATGAACGTCACCCGTGGCGAACTCTACCCGTGGACGGGCTCGCCGAAAGACGCCCACGAGGTGCGGATCTACAACGACGCGACGAACACGAGCGTCGCGAACTGGCGCGGCACGGAGTCCGCGAAAGTCGCGTCGGAGCTGCTCGCCCAGCCGACCGTGAAGGAGGCGATGGAGAACATCCGCGAACTCCGGGACGAGTACGAACGCGCGGCACGGGAAGGCGACTACATCAAGCGCAACGTCGGTGGGATGCTCCGGAAGCTCGACAAGCGGCGGG
>Ga0207754_100103_pt1 | contig 65601 bp, 76 predicted proteins | sample A23E1SouthBayCA_FD_187728 | JGI IMG/M metagenome (GOLD analysis project Ga0207754, IMG submission 187728) | Aerobic enrichment media microbial communities from Eden Landing Ponds, California, USA - A23 E1 (SPAdes) | ecosystem: Environmental > Aquatic > Marine > Unclassified | place: Emeryville...
GAGGCGTACCCGGACGTCACGGTCAACGACAAGGCGATCGGTGGCGGCGGGAACACGAGCCTGAACACGCGGATCAACGTCCGTCTCGGCAACGACAACCCATCCAGTTCGTGGGCGGACTGGCCGGGGAAGAACCTCCTGCAGTTCACCGACGCGGATCTGCTCGGTGACATCGAGGAGTCGGTCTGGAGTCAGAACAACATGAAGGAGGCGTACGTCTCCGGGCCTCAGGAGGCCGCCAAGCCCGCCGGCACGTACGTCGCCGTGCCGACGAACATCCACCGGATGAACAACCTCTTCTACAACCCTTCGGTCGTCGAAGAGGCCGGTGTCGACGTCGACGCCATCGAAACGCCCAGCGACCTCACCGACGCCCTCGCACAGGTCGAAGAGAACACCGACGCCGTCGGCATGGCTCAGTCCACGCAATCGCCGTGGACGACCCTCCAGCTCTGGGCGGCCGTCTACCTCGGTCAGGCGGGCTGGGACGCCTATCAGGAGTTCATGGCCGGCGAGGCCGATCCCGGCCCCATCGCCGACGCGTTCAAGACCATCAACGACTACAGCGACTACTTCAACTCGGACGCCGGCACCGTCGGCTGGCAGGAGGCCAACAACCTCATCATCAACGGTGGCGCCGCCTTCTTCCACCAAGGCGACTGGGCCGCCGGCATGTATGCCGGCACCGACGACTTCGACTACGGCACCGACTGGGACTGCGCGACGTTCCCCGGAACGGACGGGCTGTACTCCCTGAACATGGACTCGTGGGTCTATCCGTCGAACAACCCCTCGCCGGAGGCCACGCAGAAGTGGCTCACCTACGTCGGCAGCAAGGACGCCCAGGTCCGTTTCAACACCGAAAAGGGCTCCATTCCGCCCCGCAGCGACGTCCCGATGGACGAGTTCGGCGAGTTCCAGACCAACCAGTACAGCGACTTCCAAGAGTCCACCGCCCAGCCCCCGAGCGTCGCACACGGGTTGGCGACGACGCCCGAAGTCCTGAGCAACCTCAAGACCGCACTCAGCCAGAACTACTCCGGGTTCACCGATGCGGCGGCCGAGGAGACCGCACAGGCCTTCGTCGACGCCTTCGACAACTGAGCGAGCGATGCGTGGAAAGCTCGCAGCGTATCTCGGCCGGCTCGTCCGCCGGAACCGGGTTCGCGCCGACGGCGGTGAAGTGAACGCCACCCGCGACAGCGGGATCGTGAGCGACGAGTTCACCTCCTCGCTCCCGTACTGGCTCCCGCCGTTCGTCGTGATGGGGCTGGCCGTCTACGGGGCGATCCTCTGGAACTTCTTCCTGAGCCTCACGGACTCGTCGGGGTTCGGCGCGCCGAACTACGCGGACCTCGACTTCGAGATGTACGCGAAGGCGTTCGCCGATCCCGTCTTCATCGGGGCGTTGCGAAACACCTTCGCGCTCCTCGTGGCGTTCAGCGTCCTCTGTCTCGTCGTCGGCCTCGTCGTGGCCGTCCTTATCGATCAGGGCATCCGCTACGAGAACACCTTCCGGACGATCTACCTGCTCCCGATGGCGCTCTCGTTCGTCGTCACCGCCCAGTTCTGGCTCTGGATGTACAACCAACAGAACGGGCTGGTGAACATCATCCTCGGCGTCGTCGGTCTCGGCCCCTACGAGTGGATCGGGAACCCAACGCTCGTGCTCGGCGCGGTCGTCTTCGCGCTCATCTGGCAGTTCAGCGGCTACGCGATGGTCGTCTACCTCGCCGGCCTGCGCGCGATCCCGACCGAGCAGTTCGAGGCCGCGCGCGTCGACGGCGCGACCACCCTCCGTATGTACTGGCGGGTCATTATCCCGCAGCTGAAGGGGGCGACCATCTCGGCGTCCGTCGTCCTGATGGTGTTCGCGCTGAAGGCGTTCGACTTCCTCTACTCCCTCACCGGGAGCTACTACCCGCCGAAGGGATCGGACATCCTCGCGACGATGATGGTCCGTCAGGCGTTCGTCGCCAACAATCGGGCGTACGCCGCCGCGATCGGGATCATGCTGTTCGCGTTGGCGCTGGTCGTCGTCGCACCGTACCTCCTCTACCAGTACCGCGCAGGTGAACTATGACAAGTACGAACTCGAACTCACTCTCCGGACGGAGTTGGCGCTCGACGGCGCTGTACGCCGTTCTCGTCCTCTTGGTGGTCTTCTACCTGCTGCCCCTCTGGACGGGGCTGGTGACCTCCATCAAGGCGGACGTCCTCGCGACCGCACCGTTCCTCCCACCCGCGCCCGCCGGCTTCACGAGCGTCCACTGGACGCGCGCGATCAACGCGCTCACGGGCGGGTTGGTGAACAGCCTCATCCTCGCCATCCCGGCGACGATCCTCTCCGCCCTCCTCGGGAGCATGGCGGCGTACGGGCTGACGACCCTCAACTGGCGCCATCAGGTACCGATCCTGATGCTGTTCATCGCGGGGATCTTCATTCCGTATCAGGCCGTCCTCATCCCGCTCTCGAAGTTCTGGGCGTCCATCGTGCCCGTGAACGACCTCGTCGGCTACGTCGGACTCGCCGGCTGGGTCGGCGACCTGATCGGCCTGATCCTCTCGCACGTCGCGTACGGCATCCCGATCTGTACGCTACTCTTCCGGACCTACTACAAGGACTTCAACGAGGAGATGATCGAGGCCGCGCGCATCGACGGCGCGACGACGCACACGATCTACCGGCGGATCATCCTCCCGCTCTCCGTGCCGATGTTCGCGGTGACGCTCATCTACCAGTTCACGCAGGTCTGGAACGACCTCCTGTTCGCGCTGGTGCTCGTCGGCCCGGGGGCGGGTGCGCCCGTCACCGTCCCGCTCAGCCAACTCGGTGCGAGCCTCTCCGAGGTCGGCTTCGGGATCCGGATGGCCGGCGCGTTCGTCGCGGCGCTCCCGACGATCATCGTCTACGTCCTGTTCGGCGACCAGTTCGCGGAAGGGGTCTCCACCTAACACACTATGGCCAGACTCGAACTCGACGACATCACGAAGCATTTCGACGACGACGGCGAGACGATCGTCGCCGTCGACGACGCCAGCATCGACATCAACGACGGCGAATTCCTCGTCCTCGTCGGCCCCTCCGGGTGTGGGAAGTCCACCACTCTCCGGATGATCGCCGGTCTCGAAACGATCACGGACGGCGAACTCCGTATCGGCGGCCGCCGCGTCAACGAGGCCAAGCCCCGCGACCGGGACATCGCGATGGTGTTCCAGTCGTACGCGCTCTACCCGCACATGACGGTGCGGGAGAACATGAGCTTCGGCCTTGAGGAGTCCACCGACCTCTCGGAGGGCGATATCACTGACCGCGTCGAGTCCGCGACGGACACGATGGGTATCAGCGATCTCCTCGATCGGAAACCGTCGGAGCTCTCCGGCGGCCAACAACAGCGCGTCGCGCTCGGGCGCGCCATCGTCCGTGAACCCGAGGTCTTCCTCATGGACGAACCGCTCTCCAACTTGGACGCGAAGCTCCGCGCACAGATGCGCACGGAACTCCAGCGTCTCCAAGAGGACCTCGACACCACCACCGTCTACGTCACGCACGACCAGACGGAGGCGATGACGATGGGCGATCGGATCGCCATCCTCAACGACGGGATCCTCCAGCAGGTCGCCACGCCGCTCGAGGCCTACCACGCGCCCGCGAACCAGTTCGTCGCGGGGTTCATCGGCGAGCCGTCGATGAACTTCTTCGACGTCGATCTCGAGGGCGACTCGGTCGTCGGCGACCACCTCGACTACCCCGTGAGCGACGACGTCCGTACCAAACTCGACACCGACGCGCTCGTCCTCGGCATCCGCCCACAGGACATCGAACTCGTCGACGCGGTCGAATCGGGTCACGACATCGCCGTCACGGTTGACGTCGTTGAGCCGATGGGCGACGAGAACAACGTCTACCTCACCTTTTCGGATGCCCCGACGAACGAGACGTTCATCGCCAACGTCGACGGCCGGACGCTCGTCGAGGAGGGCGACGACATCGTCGCGCACATCCCGGAAGAGGCGGTCCACTTCTTCGACCGTCGGAGCGGAGAGGCACTACGCAACCGCGAGTTCGACGGCGACGCCGACGTCGACCTCTCGCTCTGAGCGCGTTTCGACGTTTCGACGGGCGGTGCAGGCCGTTTTCGCGGTCGATCACGTCCGTGTCTCAGACGCGCCTCCCTCGGTGTGCGTTCAGTGCCGCCTTCAGGCGTCGTCCGGCGTCTTCGTCGTCAGCTCGAGCGCGTGGATGTCGGTCGTCATCGCGTCGCCGAGCGCGTCGTACACCTGCTGGTGTTGATCGACGATGGTCTCGTCCTCGAAGGTCGGCGAGACGACGGTCGCGGCGAGGTGGTCGTCGTCATGTTCTCCGCGCGCGCGAGTGACGTCGGCGTCGCATTCGGGCAGCGCATCCTCGATCCGTCGCTGGACTTCCTCGGGACTCATGGATGGAGAATGGACGCGCGCGGACAAAAGGGACGCGGAGACGCGAGCGGCCGATCGCCACCCCGTGAGCGCCTCACCTCAGGTCCAGCGATCGAGGCCAGTCTGCGTCACGGACTCCTCGATGCGCTCGAAGGCGCGTTCGATTTCGTCGTCGGGGATCCCCCACTCGTCGACGAGATAGGCGCGCGCGGCGTCGAGGTCCGGGTCGATGTCGGTGTCGTAGTCGTAGTCGTCGCTCACGTCGGGATCGAGGAAGAGGTCGCGGATGCGGTCGGCGTCGTCGATGTACTCGTCCTCGGCGTCGAGGACGGCCCAGAGGTCGCCGTGATCCGTGACGGCTTTCAGCGCGGTTTTCGGACCGTAGCCGGCGAGTCCATCGTTGAAGTCCGTTCCGCAGAGGATGCCGACGTCGACGAGTTGCTCCCACGTGACGTCGTGTTTCGAGAGGGTGGCCTCGAAGTCCATCCGCTCGACGTCCCCTTTGCTCGTGAGTTGCCGTAACGTGAGTGGCGCACCGAGGAGCAAGCAGTCGTAGTCGTCGCTGCCGACATACCGGACGTCCTCGTCGGTCCGGGCCATGTAGGAGGCCTGGGCTTCGCCCTCGGCGGGCGCCTCGATCATCGGGACGTCGAGCAGACGGAGGAGCTCGCGCGTCGTCTCGTGGATGACGTCGGTGAGACGTTGAGTCTGTGAGTCGAGGCGCGCGACTTCGAGGGCGTCGCCTGCTTCGCGCGCTTCTGCCAGCTTCGCTTCGCGCTTCTCACGTTCCTCGCGGCGCGACTCGACCTCCTCGTCCTTCAGGCCGACGACGCGCCCGTCGAAGACGAAGACGGGCGTGAGGTCGTTCTCGAAGAACTTCGGGAGCCCCTGTACGATGCCGATCAGATTCGGAACCTCGGTCCCGTCCGCGGTCGTGTACGCGTCGTCGCGGGTGAACCGGACGGTCGTCGTGAGATACTTGTAGAGCCAGTTGTGGGCGTCGACGGCGACCACCCCGTCGAGGTCGTCGAACCCGACCTCCTCGATGACGGCGAGCTGCCGGAGGTCCGCGTTTCCCATACGCTCCCTATCGGCGCGCGGGCCTTAACGCTCGCCTTCGCCTGCCGGGGTGTCGACGACGGGCGGCGGGCTGTCGCGCGAGTTGAGGAAGGCCTGCTCGTCGTCGCTGAGGTCGCGTTCACGGTAGACATCGAGGCCGGCCGCGTAGTTCGTCTCCCGCTCCTCGCAGGGCCGTTCGAGGACGAGCTCTGCCAGTCCCGCCCGCTCGCCCGTGTAGCCGAATCCGGCCTTGTGGAGCGCCTCGTAGGCGTAGGGATTGTTGACGTCGATGCGGACGCGGGCGTAATCGTCGCGGAGGCGTTCGGCGGCGAACGCACAGAGACGTGCGCCGATCCCGTTGCCGCGCCGGTCGGCGCGGACGGTGACGTAGCGGAGGACGGCGGCGTCGGGGTCGGCGTGGTGTCGATTGAACGAGACCGCCCCGAGCACGCCCTCGGCCTCGGCCTCACGGGCATCGGGCGGCCACCCCTCGCGGCCGAGCACCCCGTCCGCGACGGCGACGGCCGTTCCGGTGTCGCCCGTGACGAACTTCCCGGCGTAGGCGAAGCGCCGCCAGTCGAGGCGGAGGCGGGGAGCGTCCGGGGGCCGTCCGAGCAGGGCGAACTCCATACCCGCCGTCGGGGCCCGACGCCCTTGTGGGTGGCGTCGTCCCGGACGAACCGATACGGGAAAACCCCGAGCGACCCAACGCCGGCGTATGTCGCTCCTCAACGTCGATCGCCGGACGGTTCGAACGTTCGCCCTCGCCGATCTCGTCGCCATCGTGGCGTTCGTGCTCGTGGGTGAACACCAACACGGTATGCTCGTGTACACCGCGACGCACCCGCTTCGCTTCCTCGGCGTCCTCGCGCCGTTCCTCGTCGGCTGGATCGTCGCGGCACCGCTCCTGCGGGCGTACAGCACACGGACACACGCCCCCCGTGGCCTCGTCGGCTGGACGATCGCGTCGTGGCTCACCGCCGACGTGCTCGGGCAGGCCCTCCTCTTTTCGGGCGTGTTCCCGATCGGCTACGACCCGATTTTCGCGGTCGTAGTCGCCGTCTTCGGATCGCTGTTCCTCCTGCTTACGCGCGGCGTGACGTACGTAACGCTGCTCCGCTGAGCGCGCGGGTCGTCGCTTCAGTCCCGGTTGACCGAATCCATAAGTTATAGGTTGCGTATCGAATAGCAACAGATCAACTATACAAAATACTTATATCGGATCTCTGCATAGTATGGAATACATTATGGCGAGTTATTACGACCACATCTTGGGCCTGATCCCTCTCGCGTTCGTCGCCGTCGCCGCGGCGGTCACCATCTTCGGCTACTCGACGACGGTCGCGATACCCGCGGCGGGTGGTGTGGGCGTCGTGCTCGTCGGCCACGCGCTCTTCGTTCGCGGGCCCACTGACGAGTCCGCGGGCGTCTCCCCGAGCGCGACCGCAACTGCCCCGGTGGGACCGGGCACGTCCCCGGACGACCGCTCCCCGATGCCGGCCGCCGAGTAACCCCTCAACCCTTTTCCGCCCGGTCGTCTAACCCTCCCGTATGACCGACTGCCTCTATCTCGAGAGCGGCGACGTCGCCGACCTCGCAGAGCCCACGGACTACGTCGCCGCCGTCCGCGACGCCTATCGGCAGCGCGGCGAGGGCGCACCCGCTGAACCCCGAACCAAGCTCGTCAACGAGGAGCCGCCGGGGATGTTCACGACGTACGCCGCGGTTCTGCCCGAGACGGGCGCGATGGGCGGCTACATGTACGGCGCGGGCTTCGGCGAGCGGGACGCCTGGTTCATGGCCCCCGTCTTCGACGCCGAGAGCGGCGAACCGCTCGCCCTCCTCGACGGCGCGAGCATGAACCCGTTCAAGACCGGCGCGGTCGGTGCCGTCGGGACGGCCGCTCTCGCGCGCCGCGACGCCACATCGCTCGCCATCATCGGGAGCGGCGCGCAAGCCCGCGGGCAACTCCGCGCCATCGACACCGTCCGGGACCTGGAGACCGTGTGGGTCTACTCCCCGACGAAAGAGAACCGCGAGGGCTTCGCGGGCGAGATGAACAAGCGCCTCGACGCCTCCGTCGCCGCCGTCGCCTCCTCCGCGGCCGCCGTCGAGGACGCCGACATCGTCGTCACCGCCACGAACGCGTCCGAACCGGTGTTCGACGGCGACCACCTCGAACCCGGGACGCACGTCACCGCGATGGGGCAGTACGACCCCGAGAAGCGCGAGCTCGACGCACGTACCCTCGAACGCGGGACGTACGTCCTCGACCTCGCGGCGCGCGCCGAGACGGACGCCGGCTCGTTCATCCAGGCGAAAGCGGAAGACGTAGTCAGCGACGCGGACGTCTACGGCGAACTCGGCGACGTCCTCGTGAACCGACTGCCGGGGCGCGAGAGCGACGAGGAGATCACGATCTTCGACTCCGGCGGTACCGCCATCGAGACCGTCGCGGCCGCGCACATGCTCTACGAGCGTGCCGCCGAGGCGGATCGCGGGCAGACGATCGACTTCGCGCCCGCGAGCGACGCGCTCACCGGCGAATGATGATCAGTCGGGGACGAATCAGTCGAGGCGCGCGACAACGCGCTCGCGGATCGACTCGCGCGTCCGATGGCTCCGCTCGGCATCCGAGGTCACCTCGATCACCTGCGTCCCGTCGCTCGTGAGACTCGCGCGATAGGCGTCCGCGAAGTCGTCGCCCGTCCCGACGCGAACGTAGTCGAAGCCGTAGAGCGCCGCGGTCGGCGCGAAGTCGAGGCCATGGGGCGTCTTGAACTGCCCCTCGAACGGCGGATCGAAGGCCTCGATGGGGAGCATGTGGAAGATGCCGCCGCCGTCGTTGTTCACGAGGACGATCGTGGCGTCGACCCCGCAGCGTTCGAGCGCGAGCAGTCCGTTCGAATCGTGGTAGTAGGCGAGATCGCCGATCAGGAGGACGATCGGATCATCTGTGGCGCTCCCCGCACCGAGCGCCGTGGAGGTGATCCCGTCGATCCCCGACGCGCCGCGGTTGCCGAGGACGGTGAGAGCGGCGTCGCGGGGCGCGGCGAAGCGGTCGACGTCGCGGACGGGCATGCTGTTCGAGACGACCAGCGTCGCGGGGTCCGGGGCGTCCGCGACGACGCGACGCGCGATCCCCCCCTCGAAGCACCCCTCGGTGCCCGCGAGTTCGGCCTCGTGGATGCGCTCGGCCCGCTCGAACTCGGGCCAGTCGGCGCTCTCCGTATCGAGTTCCTCCGCGAGTTCGACTGCGAGTAGCCCGGGGTCGGCCGTCACGAGATCGGTCGCGTGGAACGTCGCCTCACGCCACTCGCCCGCGGGGTCGACGACGAACTGCCGCGCGCCCGTCCGCGCGAGATAGCGACGCAGGGGCTTCGAGGTCGGCGACGCACCCGTCCGAACGACGATATCCGGAGTCGGCCAGTCGGCCGTGACGCGCTCGTCGAGGTAGCCGTCGTACGCGCCGTAGACGGGGACGTCGGCGGTGTGCGGCCCGTAGCGGAGCCCGGAGAGCGGGTCGGCGAGGATCGGGAAGCCACTCGCTTCGGCGAGCGCGACCAGTTCGGGCGCGTACTCGCGGTCGGTCGGCCCTGCGACGATCAGGCCGCGCTCCGCCGCTGTGATCGCGTCCGCGAGGCCGGCGAGCGCGTGCCCGTTGAGCGCCATGCGTCCCGCGGTCGTCGTCGCGAACGGGCCGTCGCGCCCGCGAGCGGCCAGCGGATGATCGTCCGTCCACCCCTCCGGGACGGCGTGTGGCGAACCGTTCGGTACCGCGGTCGGTTCGAGGGGTTTAGCGAACGGGACGTTCAGGTGGACCGGACCGGGATGCGTCCCCGTCGCGGCCGTGACGGCCCGATCGACGCGGACGCGGAGCGAGCGCAGCGTGCGGTCCTCGACTGCGGGCTCGGGGAGGTCGTCGTAGTAGCGGACGGCGTCGCCGTAGAGCTTCTCCTGATCGATCGTCTGGTTCGCGCCGCTGTCGCGGAGTTCGGGCGGTCGATCCGCGGTCAGGGCGACGAGCGGCACGCGGGCCTGACTCGCCTCGATCACTGCCGGGTGGAAGTTCGCGGCGGCCGTCCCCGACGTGCAGACGAGCGCGACGGGGTCATTGATGCGCTTCGCGCGCCCGAGCGCGAAGAACGACGCCGCGCGTTCGTCGAGGTGCGAGAAGACGACGAGGTCGGGGTGCGCGTCGGCGGCGACGGTCAGCGGCGTGGATCGGCTCCCGGGCGCGACGCAGACGGACGAAACGCCCGCCTTCACGAGTTCGTCGACGAGAACGCGCGCGTGGAGCGTCGCGCGGTTGGGCGCGCTCACGCGTCGCCGTCCCCCGTGCGCGCGTCCGCGCCGTCGTTCTCGAAGACGTCGAGGATCGGCCGATACTTCAACTGGACCTCCTCCCACTCGGTGTCCGGATCGGAGTCGGCGACGATGCCCGCGCCGGCGAACGGCCGGACGTGCGTCCCGTCGGCGAGCGCGGAACGGAGCGCGACCGCGAACGTCCCGTCACCTGACCCGTCGAACCACCCGACGGGCGCGGCGTACCACCCGCGATCGAACGTCTCGGTCTCACGGATCACGCGGAGCGCGGCGTCCGGTGGGAGCCCGCCCACCGCGGGCGTCGGGTGGAGCGCTTCCACGAGAGAGAGGACGTGCGCGTCGCTCGTGGCCGTGATCGGCGTGAAGAGGTGTTGGACGGTCTCGAGCTTGCGGACGCGACGCTCGCCCATCTCGACGGCCGTCGCCACGGCGGCGAGCTGGTCGCGGATCCGCTCGGCGACGACCTCGTGTTCGTGGCGGTATTTCGACGACGAGCGGAGGTCGGCCGCGAGCTGCTGGTCCTCGTCCGGCGTTCCGCCGCGACCGACCGTCGCCGCGAGTGCCCCCGTCCGGAGCGCGTCGCCGTCCCGGGTAACGAGACGCTCGGGCGACGCGCCGAAGAACGCCGCGCCGTCCGTCGGCCGGAGCGCGAAGCGGAAGCACGACGGGTAGGTGTCCCCGAGGCGCTCCATCGCGTCCGGGAGCGAGAACGCCTCGGCGAGCGTCACGTCGAGCGCTTGGGCGAGCACCACTTTCTCCAGTTCGCCCGACCGAATGCGTTCGGTCGCGGCGCGCACCTGCTCGCGCCACTCGGCGCGCGACGTCGTGCGCTCCGTGGCGACGACGCCGGGCGGCGACGCGGCCGCGCGCTCGTCGGGCGCGAAACGCTCGGTCACGTCCCGAAGCGTCCGCTCGACGGCCGAATCGCTCGCGTTCGCCCCGTGTGCGTTCACGGTCAGCCACGTCTCGCCGGCCCCGGTGACGATCTGTACGTGCGGAAGGACGAACGCGGCCGTCGGGAAACCATCCCACGGCCCCGTGCCCGCGTGGCCGTCGTGAAAGGCGAAGCCGCCGAGGAAGCGCGGCCGAGCCACCCCGGGAGCGTCCGCAGGGCGGTCGGGCGACGCGAGCACCTCGTCGGCACGTTCGCGGACCGCCCCGAAGCGTTCCGGGCCGTCGGCGGTCACCTGCGCCGCGGCACCGTAGCCGACAACGCCGGGCTCGTCCGGCGCTGTCCACACGGCGTTCGGTCGCCCGAGCGTCCGCAGCACGCCCGTCAGCGACGCGTCCGGCAGGCGGACCGTCCGGCTGACGAGCCGTCCGGTGTCGGCCCGTGCGACACCCTCGCGTGAATCCATCTACTACGGACTCGGGGGGCGCGCGCCTTAGCCCCTACGACCGACGATGCGTCGGCGGACCCGGCCGCGAGTGCCGTCGCCCGGAAATCCGGAGCGGAGGCCCGCAACGTTACGAGTAGCGCTCCTCGCTCCACGGGTCCGCGGTCACGGAGTATCCCCGCCGCTCCCAGTAGCCCCGCTCGGGTTCGGTGAGGAGCGTGACGCCGTCGACCCACTTCGCGCCCTTGTAGGCGTACTTGTGTGGGGTGACGACGCGCAGCGGTCCACCGTGCTCGCGCGGGAGGGCGTCGCCGTCGTACCCCCACGCGAACACCACCTCGTTACGCGCGACGGCGTCGAGCGGGAGGTCGGTCGTGTACCCGTCGAGCGCGTGGAACATGACGTGGACGGCGTCGGACTCGACGCCGACGGCATCGAGGAGCGTCGTCGCGGTGACGCCCGTGAACTCGCAGTCGAACTTGCTCCAGCCGGTGACGCAGTGGAAGTCCTGCCGTTGCGTCTCGCTCGGTAACTCACGGAACTCCTCCCACGTGAACGACCGGGATCTCTCGACCGCACCGCCGACGTCGAACGACCACGTCTCCGGGTCCCAGTCCGGCGTGCCCCCCATCGAGAGCACGGGGAAGCGTTCGACTTCGCGCTGGCCCGGCGGGAGGCGCTCGTCGCCGAACTCCCGATAGAGGGCCGTGACGTCGCGCACGTCCGTCTCGTCCATACCGATGACACGCACCGAACGCCCCTGAGCGTACCGGTACCGGGAAACAGTGAGACCCGGAACGACAACTCCCTTTTCGGATACGTGAACGATAGTTCCGCGAAGCGTCAAATGGCCCCGCCAAGTTTATACCAGGCGACGCCAAACCTCGGGGTAGACGAATGCCAAAGGTCGAAATCAACATCCCCGACCACATCGAGATGCAAATCGCCCAGCTCGTCGAGCAGGGCGAATTCCTCACGCGGGAGGACGCGATCAAGGATCTCCTCTCCGCCGGTATCAAGGCGTACAAGACCAGCGGGCCGATGGACGATGACGATCCCGGCCTCGAGGACGAGGGTATGATGGGCCACGACGACGAGTACGTCTTCTAACTCGTCTTTTTGCGTGTGTGACCGGCTGGCGAGCAAGATTTAACCCTCGCTGTGTCCAATTCGCGGTATGCACAAGGACGAACTGCTTGAACTCCACGAGGAGATGGTGGAGATCAAAGAGACGTTCTCGGGGTACGAGGGCGTTGATGAGAGCGTCTTCGAACCGTACGAGGAACTCGACATCGACCCCTCACACGTCCACAAGTCGAAAAGCGAACACAAGCACGCGGTCTTCGTCCTCGGCAACGCGCTCGCGGTTGCCATGAGCGAGGACGAGTTCTCCAACGCCGGTCGGATCTCCAAGCGCATGGAGGAACTCGCGGACGACGCCGGCGGCAAACTGTAGCACTCCGGAAAACGTTTTACGTCGGTGCCGCCACGGGAGGCGTATGCAGACACGCACGGCCGAGCGCGTCGAGTCGTGGGACGCTCGCCCCTACGAGGGCGGGGCGGACGCGCTCGACCAGCTCGCGACCGCGGACTTCTCCGGCGTCGTTGCGGCCGGCGGCGCGCACCTTTTCTTCGTCAACGGCCGCGCCGTCGCCGTCGCGGGCGGCACCGTCACGGATGTCGTCGAGGGGTCGGGCGAAGTCCGGAGCGCGCCGGAACGATCACTCTCTCTCCTCTTGGCGATGCACGAGTCGGACGGCGAGACGCGCGCACGCTACTACACGAACGAGACGCCCCTCGCCGAGACGGACGAGGCGCTCCGCGACGCGGGGTTCACGGGCTACGTCGAACTCTCCGAGAACGTCCTCAGCGGGGACTACTACGTCGCCTACTACGGCGGTCGCTCGTTCCCCGTCGCCTTCGTCGGGAACGTTCCGACGGTGCTCACGGGCGAGGAGGCGTTCGAACGCGCAGCCGACGAAGTCGGCGTTTACGACGTCGTCTCAGTCGAACTCGACTTCCCGGATCTCCCCGAGCCCGAGACGCCGGCCGACGGGACCGACGACGCGGTGACCGGGGTCGCAGCTACCGGTAGCGGGGACGACGCGGCGAGAGCTGAGGGGGACACGCAGACGACTGACGACGAGGCGGTCGACGAGACAGCGGCCGTGGGTGGCGCGGCGCTCGCGGACGAGAACGAGACGGGCGACAACGAGGACGGCACGATCGGTGGCAGGGACGACCGATCGGCCAACGACGACGGTGAAAACGAGACGGGCGAGCGCGACGTGCCCGATGAACTCGCCATCGCGGCTGCCGGGCCGGCTGACGACTCGGCGGTCGACACCGACGAGAGTGCGACGGCCGACGAGCGGACGGACGATTCCGACGAGGAGCCGGACACCGAACCGGATGCCGCGACCGCCGCCACGCTGGAACCGCTCGAGGCCGAGAACGACTCCGCAAGCGACGCTGAACGCGACGACGGGACGAACGATCGCGGGAGCGCGGCGACCGTCGGTGACACGGCACTCGCCGACGAGAACGAAACGGACGACGAAGGGATCGACGGCGAGGAAACCGACGCTGGATCGAGCGACAGCACCAGCGAGGAGACCGACGACGGGAGAACCGACGACGAAGTAGCGGCGGACGCACGGACGGCGGACCGCGACGCGTCGACGGTCGACGACGAACCCGCTTCGGACGCCGACCCCGCCGACTCCATTGAGACGGCCGAGACTGACGCGACGGGCACGGGCGACTCGGGACCCGACACAGACGAAGCGAGCAGGGACGACGCGAGTGGGGACGTCGCCGGAGCGGGAGACGACATCGACGCCGACGAACCGGCGTCGGCGGACGGGACGGACCGCGTCGGGGTGTCCGAGCACGAGGCGCGCGTCGCGGAACTGCGCGAGGCGATTGAGGAGCGAGAAGCGCGCATCAGCGACTACGAGGACCGACTCGCCGAGCGTGCGGAGCGAGTCGAGACGCTGTCGGAGCGGGCGGAATCAGCCGAGGCGACGGTGGAGGAACGCGACGCGGAACTCGATCGACTCCGCGCGGAGCGCGACGACCTCCGCGAGGCGGTGGCGACGCTGGAGGAGCGCGTCGCGGAGTTGGAGTCGGCCCTTGAGGCTGCGGGCGGACGGGTCGATCCCGCGACCGAGCGCGACCCTGAGACGGCGCTCGCGGGGACGAACCTCTTCGTGCGCTACGAGACGAAGGCCGAACCGACGCTCGACGCGCTCGGCGAGGCGGACCCCGAGGCGATCGATGCGAACCTCCGCCTCGAACACCACACGAGCTTCGAGGCGGCGGACACGACGGTGTCGGGCGACGACTATCGGACGTTCCTCGAATCGTCCGCGCCCTACCGGTTCGTCTCGTGGGTCGTCCGCGACCTCCCGTTCGAGATCGACGCGACCGGACACCGGACGGGGCTGGCCGCCCTCTACGAGGCGATTCCGGAGATCGACCGCGCGGAGTTCGACGGGACGGTGGACGTCACGACTGAGGATGGCGAGGCGGTGACGGAGTCCTTCGACGTCGTGTTACGCGACGGGATGGGCGAACCGCTCGTCGTCGCGGCGCTGAACACGGGCCGCGACCCCGTTGGCGGCGACGAGATGGAGGCGTTGACGGCAGCGGCATCGCGTGTCCGTGAGGACGTGGAGACGCTCGCGGGGGCGTTCTACGTCACCGCATCGTTCTTCGAACCGGACGCACTCGAGACGGCGAACGATGCGACGTCGGGCGGGGGCTTTCTGCGGCGAAGCGAGAAGGAGAGTTATGTCAGAGTCGCACGCAAACACGGCTACCACCTCTGTCTCGTGGAGGATCGCGCGGGATCGTTCCACGTGACCGTGCCCGGGCTCTAGTTCTCCGCTTCGGCGGGGGACTCGATCTTCATCGACTGGAGCTTCTGGACCGTTTCGTCGACCTTCTCGTCGAGTTCATCGACGAACTCGTGGGTATGGTCGGTCGTGATCGCTCCCTGACTGGAGGGCTCGATGAGGTTCTCCTCTTCGAGGACGCGGAGGGAGTAGCGGACCTTGTGATGCGGGTAGCCCGTCTCGTTGGACATCTTGACGATCCCGATGGGTTCGTTCTCGATGACCATCCGGAGCACTTCGAGATGGCGTTCGAGCATATCGACCTCTTTCTCAAGTCGGTCTATCATGGCATTTGTTAACTCGTCGGGACAGCGTTTAAAGGTTGTCCTACGCCCCGGAAAATGCGGGCGTGTCCCGTGGTTTCACACGGGGAGGGCTTACGTCTTTCTGCCCCCGACCAGTAGGCCCGTTCGTGGGTAGCCAAACGAAGTCGATACCGCGACACCCCCACGTTCGTGGGTATTTCGGGAGCGAGGACCGTAACGAGTTTCACCGAGGGGGCGAAACGTCCGGCGTATGACCGTCACCATCGTCGGCTCGCAGTTGGGCGACGAGGGCAAAGGCGGCGTCGTCGACATCTTCGGCGACGCCGTCGACGTCGTCGCTCGCTATCAGGGCGGCGACAACGCCGGCCACACCGTCGTGCACGAGGGCGAGGAGTACAAGCTCTCCCTCGTGCCGAGCGGTGCCGTCCGCGGCAAGACCGGCGTCCTCGGCAACGGCTGTGTCGTCAACCCCGCCACGCTCTTCGAGGAGATCGACGCCCTCCGAGAGCGCGGCCTCGACCCGGACGTCCGGGTCGCGCGTCGTGCCCACGTCATCTTCCCGTATCACCGCGTCCTCGACGGCATCGAGGAGGAAGCGAAGAGCGAAGACGGCGACGAGGTCGGCACTACGGGTCGAGGAATCGGCCCGACCTACGAGGACAAGGCCGGACGCCGGGGCATCCGCGTGGGCGACCTCGTCGACCCCGACGTGCTCCGCGAGAAACTCGAATACGTCGTCCCGCAGAAGCGCGCGCTCGCCGAGGACGTTTTCGGCGTCGAGGTCGGTGATGCGTTCGACATCGACACCCTCCACGCCGAGTACTCCGAGTACGCCGAACGACTCGTGGAGGAGGAGATGCTCGTGAACGCAGGCGACTTCCTCGCCAGTCGCCTCGAGGACGGCGAGAACGTCATGTTCGAGGGCGCGCAGGGAACCCTCATCGACATCGATCACGGGAACTACCCCTACGTCACGTCCTCGAACCCGACCGCGGGCGGCGCCTCGACGGGGACCGGCCTCGGTCCCGGCGTCGTCGGCGGCGACGACGGCGACGTCGTCGGCATCGTGAAGGCCTACTTGACGCGCGTCGGGAGCGGCCCGCTCCCCACCGAACTCGGCGGCGTCGAGGGCGACACGCCCGGCTACACGCCGGGTGAAGGCCGCGAAGAGGACCTCGCCACGTACATCCGCGACGAGGGCGGCGAGTACGGCACCGTCACCGGCCGACCACGCCGCGTCGGGTGGCTCGACCTCCCGATGCTGCGTCACGCCACGCGCACGAACGGCTTCACCGGCGTCGTCATCAACCACCTCGACGTTCTCGCAGGGTTGGACGAGGTGAAGGTCGGGCGCGCCTACGACCTCGACGGTGAGGAGCTTTCGACGATCCCCGCAACGACGGAACGCTGGGCGGCGTGCGACCCCGTCTTCGAGACCTTCGACGGCTGGGAGCCGTTCGACTCCGAAGTCGTCGCCGCGGAGGGGTACGATGCGCTCCCGGCGAACGCGCGCGCCTACGTCGAGTACGTCGAGGACGAACTCGGCGTGCCCGCCTACGCGCTCGGTGTCGGACCCGGCCGCGAGGAGACGGTCGTGCGGACGAACCCCTTCGAGGCGTAACGAGGCCCGCAGAGCGATGGGCCGTCGCACCGACGACCGTGGAAAGTGAGGAAGGCTTTTGGGGGGCCATCACCCACCCACGAGGCATGAAGCGGGACCTCATGGACATCATCTGCTGTCCGCTCGACAAACACGACCTCGACCTCGACGTCGAGTCCGAGGAGGACGACGAGGTCGTCGCAGGGACGTTGACGTGCACGGACTGCGGCGAGACCTACCCGATCGAGGACGGCATCCCGAACCTCCTCCCGCCGGACATGCGCGAAGAGACGCCGGCGTAGCCCGCCGAAGCGGACGAAGCTTTTTGCTGTCGGACACCGTCTCCCCGGCCGAACGTGCCCCTAACGCTCACGGTCGACCTGAACGACGGCCGCGCACACGCGCTGGCCGCCTCGCCCGTCCCCTTCGAAGCGGATGGGACGTTCGACATCGAGATCCGTAATCATGGTGCCGGGAGCCACGTTCACATCCACACGGACGAGGCCCTCTCGCGGGTCGCGCGCCCGGAGAGCGGTAACTACTACGTTCCGCCTGAGTCGCGCGAGCGGATCGCCGTCGCCGTCGGGGAACCCGGCCTGCGTCCCGTCGAAGGAACGCTGCGGATCGCGGCAGGCTACGGGGCCGAGCGCCTCGAAATCCCCGTGCGGATCGTCGAGCGCGACACGCCGAACACGGTCGACGTCGACGAGTCGCTGGGGGAGGTCACGACACCGGAGCAAAGCGACACCGGACCGGGCCTGCGGGCGTTCGTCCCTGCGGCGGTCGCCGTGGTCGGCCTCGCGCTCGCGGTGCTCGCCGTGTTGCTCCTCAACGAGATCGTCGGCGTGATCGTGGGTGTGCTCGCAGTCTGTTGTGGCGTCGCGGCGTGGTACGCGCTCCGCTAGGGGTCGATACCGAGGTCGTGGCCGCGTTTCGCACGCAGGTAGCGCACGCGATAGCGGTTCGCACCGTCGTCGAGGTCGGCTTCCCGGACCTCGTCCACACGATCCTCCGCGACGGCGTCGACGAGGTCGCCGAGGCCCTCGATGTCGCTTTCCGAGAGCGTCACTTCGTAGGTGTCCTCGGGTTCGTCCTCGAGTTTCGTGAACTCGCGTGCCGCCGCGACGAACAGCGAACACGGCTCCCGGCAGGGGAACTCGCCGTCGCCGCGCGGGACGTCGAGTTCCGTGTCGGCGTCGTGGTCCCACGCGCGGCGCTTCAGACATTGGCCGTCGACGCAGCAGGCCTCGGCGGCCCACGCGAGCGCCTCGGTCGGGAGATCGGAGACGAGATCGTAGATGCCGGTCTGTCGCGCCGCCGTCTCACGCCAGTGGGTGACGTCGAGGGCTCCCTCGCGCTCGCGATGCCAGTTGGCGATCGTCGCCGGATAGACGAAGTCGACTGTGTCGACGAGGGCGTCACCGTCGAGCTCGACGAACCGCCAGCCGTGCGGGAGCGAGGGGGCGGTCGAGAGCGGCCGATAGCGACCGCGGTCGTCGTACTTGACGAGATCGTGGGCCGCCCCTGGATCGCGGTAGGTATCGAGGTCACGGGGATCGGCGGCCGCGTCGTCCCGGTGGCGGACGTCGTAGACGCGCTCACCGCCCGCGTCGGTGAGGCGGACGCGAATACGAAGCTCGCCCCACGTCCGGACGCGGCCGTCGTCGCGGAGGGCAGCGAGGCGCTCGCGGGCGTCGACGCTCGCGTCCTCGCCGGCGTCGTCCCGCTCTGCGTCCTCGCGCTCCGCGCTCGCATCTCGTCCCGCGTCGTCTACCTCTTCGACGTTATCGCCTCTTTCGGCGTCGTCGCCCGTCGCCGCGGCGTCCGCGCCCTCCAGCCACCGGAGGAACGCCCGCCGTGCGGTGCCGTGTCCGCCGACCGTCTCCGCCCAGTACCGCCAGTTGGCGACGTACGGATCCCCGTCGGCGAGCGCGGCGAGTTCGCTCGTGTCGATCCCGCGTTTCGATATATCGGGTGTCTCGAAGCGATAGCCATAGGCGGTGTCCTCGACGATGAGGCCGTCGAAGTCGATCCCGTCACCGGCCGCCTCGATCAGGGCGGCGACATCGCTCGTCATCGTGATCGCCCCGTCGCCGCCTCAATGGTTGCCTCCGGCCCGCTCCGCGTCCGCTCGCGCACGGCCGCGATCGCGTCGGCGACGTCCGCGCCCGCGTCGGCCGCGCGCTCCAGGATGACGTCCGCGACGAGCGGTTCAGTGCCGACCGCACCGGCGTACCAGATCCGGACGCCCTCGACGGCCGCCGGGACGTCGTACCCCTGCCGGTAGTCGTCGGTGAGGCCCATGTCTTCGGGGATGTCCTCGCGGGTGTGGAAGCCGTCCGCGACGAAGAGCGGCACGACGACGACGTCGTCCGTCCCGAAGAGCGTCGCGACGTCGTCGACCTCGGGCTCTTCGTCCATGAACACGGCGCGGACCTCCGCGAACAGCCCGCTCCGGCGGAGTCGGTCGGCGTGGTAGTGAATCGCCTTCGCGGAGTTCTCGTTTCGCTCAGTCCCGTGGCCGACGACGGCGAGGCCGAAGTCCGTGAGCTCTCGGCCCTCGGTAATCGAGCGGGCGCGCTCGACGATGACGTCGCCCATCGCGTCGTGCGTCCCGACCGGCCCGCAGTAGTGGACCGTTTTCTCGACGTCCGCGGCGGTCAGGGTGGCGTGGTCGGCGTCGGTACCGTCCGACTCCCAGTCTGCGACGTCCCACCCCTCTAAGCGGAGCTCGCGCGGGATGACGCGCTCGGTGAAGTAGCCCTCGGAGACGAACAGTGGGACGACGTACACCTCCTCGGCCTCGAGGGTGCGCAACACCTCGCGGAACGACGGCTCCTCCTTCCAGAACGCCTCACGGACCTCGTCGAACGCACCGGTCGCGCGAATCGTCTCGGCGTGCGCGAAGGTCGGTTCGCTCGACCCCGGGTTGAGGTGCGAGCCGTGGGCCGCGATGACGAGCGCTTGCATGCCCCGCAGTTGGCGCGCGCCGACCTTAGGACCACCGTCTCCTCCGACCCGCGTCCCACCGCGTTCCCGAGGCGGAAGCGCCGCGCCGTCATCCGTCCGGCGCGCGTCCGCACGGGAAGAGTTACCTCGCCGTCGTGCCTGTGACCGGTATGACCGAGACGCTCGCTGAGCGTGCGCGCGAGGCGCTCCGCGATCATCCGTTTCTCACCACGGCGCTGCGGGCCGGCGTCGTGAACTACGCCGCCGCGGCGCGGTTCCTCGGCCTTGACGCCGACACGGACGTCGAGGCGGCCGCGACGGCGCTCCGACGGTACGCCGACGACTGTGACGAGTACACTGTCGATTCGCGCGACGTCCGCGTCACGATGGAGAGCGGCCTCGGGCGCGTCGAGGACGCCAGCGGCGGTCTCCTCGCAGTGAACGGCACCGCATTCACGCCGGGCGAAGGGACGCTGACCGGCGTCATCGCCACCGGCGACGTGGACGCGACCGCGCTCGGGACCGTGATCGGTCGTCTGGCGATCGACGGCGTCGAAATCGAGGCCGCCGGCGTCGCGGGCGACGGTCTCCTCGTCGTCGTGGGTCGCCGTGACGGCCCGGACGCCCTGCGTGCGGTCGAGGCAGCGCTCGACACCGTTCCGACGACGGCGTGACGGCGGCGAGAGCGATGGTTTAACCACCGGGGTCGCCCTATCCGGCGACCATGACGCTGCGCGTGCGCAACACCCTCTCCGGCGAGACCGAGGAGTTCGTCCCGCAGGACCCCGACGACGTCCGCCTCTACTACTGTGGGCTGACGACGTCCGACCCGCCACATCTCGGCCACGCCCGCTCGTGGGTGCACGTCGACGTGATGAGTCGGTGGCTCCGCCACCTGGGCTACGACGTCCATCACGTCGAGAACCTCACCGACGTGAACGAGAAGATCGTGGCGCGCGTCGGGCGCGACGGGGACGACGAGAACGACGTCGCCGAACACTACATCACGGAGATCCTCGATTCGATGCGTGCGCTCAACCTCGAACGCACCGAGGTCCGCCCGCGCGTCTCCGAGCACATCCCGGAGATCGTCGACCTCGTTGAGACGCTCGTCGAGACCGACCACGCCTACGAGTCGAACGGCTCCGTCTACTTCGACGTCACCACTTTCGACGACTACGGCAAACTCTCCAATCAGGACCTGGAGGGCATCGAGGAACAGGGCGACCCCGACGAGCGCTCGGAGAAGCGCAACCCCGCGGACTTCGCGCTGTGGAAAGCGGGCGGCGTCGACACCGACGCCATCGAGCGCCACCGCGGGCACGACCATCCCGGAACGCCCGCGCATCCCGACGGACAGACATGGGAGTCCCCGTGGGGTGAAGGCCGCCCCGGGTGGCACATCGAGTGCTCCGCGATGAGCATGACGCATCTCGGAGACACCCTCGACATCCACGTCGGCGGGCGCGACCTCGTCTTCCCGCACCACGAGAACGAGATCGCCCAATCGGAGGCCGCGACCGGCCACACGTTCGCGAACTACTGGCTCCACTGCGCGCTCTTCGAGATGGACGAGGAGAAGATGAGCTCGAGTCTCGGGAACTTCATCACGGTGCAGGACGCCGTCGAGGAGTACGGCCCGAACGCCCTGCGTGTGTTCATGGTCTCGGGCACCTACAACAGCCGCCAGACGTACTCCGAGGCGGCCATCGACGAGGCCGTCGAGCGCTGGGAGCGCCTCTCGCGGGCGTATGACGACTCGGTCGCCGCCCTCGACTCCGTCGACGCACACACGAAGACCGTCGACGACGAACTCCGCGAGGCAATCGAGACGGCGACGACGGACTTCGAGGCCGCGATGAACGACGACTTCAACACCCGCGAGGCACTGAGCGCGCTCTCCGACCTCGCCTCCGCGCTCAACGTTCATCTCGCCGAGCGCGACGACTACGACTACCGTGGACTCCGCGAGGCCGTCGAGGCAATCGAAACCTACGGTGGCAACGTCCTCGGCCTCTCTTTCGGTGGCGACACCGGTGGGGACGTCACGCTCGCCGAAGACCTCGTCGATCTTATGTTGGATCTCCGTGAGGAAGCGCGCGATGCCGGCGAATACGAACGCGCCGATCGTCTCCGCGACGAACTCGAAGCGCTCGGCGTCACCGTCGAAGACACTGACAGCGGGCCGACGTATCGGCTCTGACGGCCAGCATCCTTTTTCCCGGATGGCGTGTACTCCGGTCCAGAGATGCGAGAACGGATCGTCGCAATCGCGGGAGTGATGTTGCTCGTCGCCTTCGCCGGCTGTTCGGCGCTCACTGGCGGCCCAGTCACGTTCGGCGCCGACAAGGCCACGGTGAGCGATCAGGCCCTCTCACAGACCGGCTACGAGGAACAGTCCGTGAACGAGTCCGTCATCACGCGGAACGTCAGCGCGGCCGACCAGTCGAAGACGGTGAAAGTGACCAACTGGATCGCGCAGTACGACCGCTCGATCGACCTCGGGCCGCTGGGATCGCAGCGCGCCGCGGTGTTCAGTACCGTCGCCACCCCGCAGGTGAACGTCCTCGGCCAGTCGTTCAACCCGATCGGCGACTACCCACGTGAGCGGGTCGTGATGATGCTTCAGTCGCGCTACGAGAGCATCGATAACGTCCAGTCCGTCGGGAACTACTCGGCGACGATGCTCGGGCAGACCACCACCGTCGGGAAGTTCAGCGCCGAGGCCACGCTTGCCGGCGGGGAGTCCGTCGACGTCTACGTCCACGTGACGCGCGTCCAGCACGGCGACGACTACGTTCTCGCCATCGCCGTCTATCCACAGCGTCTCGACGACGGCGAATCCGAGCACGTCCGGACGCTCCTCGGCGGCGTTGAACACGCGACCGGGAGCGAGTAGCGAGGCGACGACAACGTTTTTGCTCGGTCCGGGCGACCCACGCGGTATGGATCACCTCGCCGGGGTCGGCCTCGCCCTCAGTGCGCTCGGCGCCCTCGGATACGTCGTGGGCGTCCTCTACGCCTACCCCGGCCGCGCGTTCGCCATCACGGCGGTAATGGTCGGGATCACGCTCTGCGCGATCAGTGAGGGCCGTCTCATCGGGGGCGGTGCATGACCGTCGAGGCCGTCGTCTATGCCGCCGGCGGGGTGACGACCTACGACGATATCGACGCTGCGAAGGCGGCCGCCGGGACGACGTGGGTGCGACTGTTCGATCCGACACCCGACGAACTCGAACGCGTCGCGTCCGTCTACGGCCTCCACCCGCTCACCGTCGAGGACGTCCAGAAGGACGTCCGGCCGAAGGTCGAGGAGTTCGACGACCACACGTTCGTCCTCGTGAAAGCCGCCCGCCTCGCCAGCGGCGACACCTCGTTTCGCGGCGAACTCCTCACGAACCCCATCGGACTCTTCCTCGGTGCGGACTGGCTCGTCACGTACGCGACCGGCAATTGCACGGCCGTCGAACGGACGTGGCGGTTCGTCCGCACCGAGGATGACCGCGTCCTCCAGCGCGGCCCGGACTTCACCGCCTACCGGATCATCGACGCGGTCGTCGACGACTACTTCGGCGCGCTCGACGACGTCGAGGATCGCCTCGAATACGTCGAGGACACCGTGCTCGACGAGACGGAGGCCGACGTGCTGACGGAGATCAACGACGCCCGCCGTGAACTGCTCGCGCTCCGCAAACTCCTGTGGCCGACCCGGGACGCCATCGGCGCGCTCTCTCGGGGTGATCCACCCCAGGTGCACGCGGAGACGGAGAAGTATTACCGCGACGTCTACGACCACCTCGTCCAGCAGGTCGACCTCGTCGAAACGTACCGGGACCTCGCGGCCGGCGCGCGCGACATCTACCTCAACACGCTCTCGATGAGCACGAACGAGGTGATGAAGAAACTCACCGTCGTCGCAACGATCGTCCTCCCACTTACACTCGTCGTCGGCGTCTTCGGGATGAACTTCACCGACACCCCGTGGAACATGCCCGAGCTCGCGTGGCCGTACGCCTACCCCGCCGTCATGCTCGGCATGGGTCTCGTCTCCCTGATTCTCCTCTGGTATTTCCGCCGCGAGAGCTGGCTCTAGGCGACGAGTAGCGGGACGACGAGCACGCCCATCAGATGGACGCGGCGCGCGCCGAAGTGCGGCGGGACGAACCCGAGCACGGTCGCGCCGGCGAGCACCGCGATCCCGACCGGGCCGGCGAGGACGACGCTCAGTGCCGCGACGAGAACGCACGCGGCCGCGCAGACCCACGCCGTCGGGAGCGACGCCACGGCCGCGAGATAGCGTTCGCCGACGGCGACGACGAGGACGACGCCCACGGCGGCGGCGAGCAGGAGGCAGGCGACGTAGAGCGGGAGGTCGAGCGGTGCCGCGCTCCGATCGAGCGCGACGACGACCCCGGTGTGCGCCTCGCCGAGGGCGACGAACGCGAAGAGCGCGAAGATCGTGTTACTGGTATTGACGCCGCTCGTAGCGACGAGAAACGCCCGATCGCCGGTCTCCGCGTCGAGTCCGGGGAGCGCGGCGAGTGCGACGACGGCCGCGACGGCGCTCGATACGCCAGCGACGTAGCTCACCACGGCGCCGGCCGCGGCTCCCGCGAGCGCCGCGAGCGACGTGATCCGTGTCGGCGCGCGGATCGCGGCGTCTGCCTGTGCAGGCGGTCCGCGACCGCGAAGCGCCGCGAGCAACACGGGCAGACCGAACAGCCCCGCGAACGCCGGCATCAGGAGGTCGCCATCGCCGAGCAGCGGATTCGTCGGGAGAGCGAGGGCGACGAGGCCGAACGCACCGGTGAGCGCGAAGGCGAGCGCGGCCCCGACCCGGCGGCGACGCGTCGACTCGGTGCACACGAGGAAGACGACGACGGCGGCGAGGAGGAGAGGAAGGTGCGCCCGGACGGCGGGCGCAAGCGGGCGAACGAGGAGCGTGATCGGCCACCCGAGGACGCATGCGAGCAGGGCGGCCGCGCCGCTTCCGAGCGCCGAGAGCCGGAGCGCCTCGCGTCCACGGCCGTCGAGGACGAGGCGGTGGCCCGGAAGCGTCGACGGCGCCATCGCGGCGTCGGGCACGCCGAGCGCGAGCGCCGGCACGACGTCGAGCATCGAGTGGACGACACCGGCCACGAGTATCGTCACCGCGAGGCCGCGCGCCGGCCCCGGAAGGGCGGGCGCCGCGGCCGCGAGCAACACGGCAAGCGTGTTCACGTGTAGGCCGGGCGTCAGCCCCGAACACGTCCCGAGACCGATGCCGACCGCGACGCAGGCCAACGCGGCCGCGGCCGACTGCGTTTCCAGACCGAGGCGGACGCCGAACGCGTACATCGGGTCGGAGTGGGCGCGCCCTCACACTTGAACGCGTGCCACCGGGGGCACCGTCGGCGTCGTGGAATCGAGACGTCCCGCGGTTTCGTCGGCAATTGATGGGATGCTGGTTCTCGGAATCCTCTCGGCCGGACTGCATGACGCCGTCGCTACGCGGCGTGGCGTCGAAAGAAAGAACGTGATTCGAGTCTCGCGGAGCGTTAGCCGAAGAGGTCGCCGAGGCCCTCGCCGGAGGCCTCCTCGTCCTCTTCGTCGCCGCCTTCGTCCGCCTCGTCGGCGGCCTCTTCGTCCTCGGACTCCTCCTCGGTGTCCTCGGACTCCTCGGCGGCGCCGCCGGACGCGGCACCACCGGACGCGCCGGCAGCCGGGACGGCCGCGGCGGACTCGATGGCGTCCTCGATGTCGACGTCCTCCAGCGCGGCGACGAGGGCCTTGACGCGGGACTCCTCGACGTCGACGCCGGCGGCCTCGAGAACGGCCGTGACGTTGTCCTCGTTGATTTCGTCGCCCGATTCGTTCAGGATGAGCGCAGCGTAAACGTATTCCATTGTTCTAGGGGTGTTGTGGGTGTGGGTAGTCAGTCGCCGAACATGTTTCCGAGGCCTTCCGCGCCGTCGTCCTCGTCGCCCTCGTCGGGCTCGTCGGAGTCAGACTCGGCTTCGTTGGCCTCGGTCTCGTCGGCGTCCGATTCATCGTCGTCGGGCTCCGCCGCGGACTCCGCAGGCGCCTCGACGCCGCGGAGTTCCTCGGGGAGCGCGTCCTCGTCGTCGATGTTGGCGGCGAGCGCGCGAACCTGCGCGTCGGCCGTACTGACGAGGTCGTCCATCAGGTCGGGGCTCTCGATCGCGGCCTCCAGACCGACGCTCTTCGCCTCGCCCGCGGCCTTCTGCAGCATGGCCGGGACGGTGGCGGCAGTCGGGTACCCGGCGTTGATCGAGAGGTTGCGCGCCGAGGAGACGGCGGACTGGATGTCCGTGCGGTACTCCTCGACGTCGATCGCGAGGTCCTCGGGATCGAAGAGGACGCCCTCGCTGTAGACGCTCCGGAGGTCGAGACCGACCTCCTTGGGCTCGATACCGAGCTCGCCGAGGACGTTGGCGACGTCGTCCGAGACGACCTCGCCCTCCTCGGTGACGACGGAGTCGGAGAGCACCTGAATGGAACCCTCCTGGATGCGCGCGTCAGCACCGATCTGCTGGAGCTCGCCGACGAACGGACCCGGATCGATTCCGGTGTCACCCTCGGGGATGACGATGTCGTTCGGGGCGACCTCGCCCGCGTTGATCGGCGCGGGCGTCTTCGAGGCCTCGAGCTCCTTGTAGAGACCGAACGGGTTGTCGTTCGTCCCGACGAGTCCGACCTGGCCGGTGAGGAACTCGGTGAGCTGTTCGAGGCCGTCGTCGACCTCGTCGAGCGCGCGAGCGAGGAGCGTGTTCCGGCTCATCCGGAGCTCGGCGCTCCCGTGGAGCTCGCGGCGCATGTCCTGGAGCTGGCGCGAGGGGATGCCCGCGACGTTGACGACGCCGACGGAGTCGTAGGAGCGGAGGAACTCGGTGAGTGCCTCGACCTCCTCTCTCTTCCACTCGGGGATCGTCTCGGTGGTGCGCTCGGACGCGGACATTTAGGCCACCTCTACGGACGGACCCATCGTTGTCTTCACGTAGATGGAATCGACGTTGAGCGGGCCCTTTTCGAGGTTCGCGTGCAGTCGGCGGACGATCACGTCGATGTTCGACGCGATTTCCTCCGCGCTCATGTCCTCCGCACCCACGCGGGTGTGGAAGGTGCGCCGGTCGCGCGAGCGAAGCTGCACGGTGTTTTTCATTCGGTTGACGGTCTCGACGACGTCGTCGTCGGGCTGGAGCGGGGTCGGCATCTTCCCGCGGGGACCGAGGACGGTACCGAGGTAACGACCGATGTCCTGCATGAGGGAGGCTTCGGCGATGAAGAAGTCCGTCTCATCGGCGAGGTCCTTCGCAGCGTCATCGTCGTCGCCGAGGTCTTCGAGGTCGTCCCCACCGAGGACGTCGTCTGCGACGTCTTCGGCGCGAACGGCCGTCTCGCCTTCGGCGAATACCACGATGTTCGTCTCCTGTCCGGTGCCCGACGGCAGCACGACGCTCTCGTCGACGCGGTTCGACGGATCGTTGAGGTCGAGGTCACGAAGGTTGATCGCGAGGTCGACCGTCTCGCGGAAGTTCCGCGGCGGTGCCTCGTCGATCGCGTTCGCAACTGCCTCTTCTATGTTGTCTGCCATCTTTCACCTCCGTAGTGTGTTTGCCCCCGTCAGGGGAGCTGCTACGGGTCAGTGAAACAGGCTACGCCTGTCTCCTCTGGAGGGAGGCGGATGCGACGCATAAAAGCGTCGTTTCAACCGCCCCGTGGGCCGGTCTCACGTCCGCACGGTACGGTGTCGTGCCGAGGCGGTGAGCCTATGCGTCACACCCGCCTTCGACGACACATGCGAACGCGACGCGACGTGCTGGCGACGGCGGGCGCACTCGGCGCGGGACTGCTCGCGGGTTGCACCTCCCGCGGGAGCGGGAGCGACGAGTCGACGGGTTCGACCACGACCAGCGATCTGCTCGACGTCGACGTCCCCGAGGACCCGGACGTCGAGACGGTCGACTCGCTCCCGACGCCGGTCCGTGGCGACCCGGACGCGGCCGTGACGGTGAAAGTCTTCGAGGACTACGCCTGCCCGCACTGCGCGCACTACGCGACGGAGGTGATGTCGGAAATCGTCTCGAACTACACGGAGCCGGGGAAGATTCGCTACGAACACCACGACTTCCCGCTCCCGGTGAGCGAGGAGTGGTCGTGGGCAGCGGCGAACGCGGCTCGTGCGGTGCAGGACGCCCTTGACGACGCGGCGTTCTTCGAGTACACGGAGACGCTCTTCGCCCATCAGGACGCGTACGTCGGCGCGGGCGCGGCGGGCTACGACTACCTCGGGACAGTTGCAGACGAGCTCGGTGCGGACGCGACGACGGTCGTCCGCGCCGCGAAGGGTGGCGCGTACGATCCCGTGCTGAAGGCCGACCGAAAGACCGGCCGCGATATGGGCGTTCGGGGGACGCCGACGGTGTTCGTCGACGGCACCGCGACCGACGACCCCGGGTACGACGCGATCAGTTCGGCGATCGACGCCGCGCGCTCAACCTGAGAGTCGACACGGGGAGTCGGCGTGAGGGAACGGGGGCGAACCACTGGTGGTGCGAAATCCGTCGCCACCCGTCCGTTGCCGTCCGTCCGTCGCCGCCCGTTCACGCATCGACCGACATGATTCCTGTTCTCCCGCGTGCGGGCTAGAGCGCGCGTGTGACGATGAACTGTCTCTGTCCGGCGCCGGCGCACTCGGTTTCACTGTTCCCGGGTGCTCCCACATCGTCTGCGAACCCCACGTCGACCGCATACTGGTCGGAAACGTCGTCGTCACGGCGTCCGGGAGCACGGTGACGACCGACGGCGCGCGCGAGACGCGGGAGTGACTCACACCCGCGTGAGGGGAGATCGAATGCGGAGATACCTACCGGAGACGCCCCCTACGCCCGTTGTGTGCCGAAAGAGACCTATATCCGACTGGGCAAAGGGCTTAAATCTATCGGTGTCCTTGGTGATCATACATGGCACGCCGCAGCCGCCAGCAGGAGCGAGACGTCGAGGCGGAGACGACCGACGGGGAGCAGGAGGAGACACGCACCTGTCCGGAGTGCGAGTCTTCGAACCTCTCGGTGAGTGCGGACCAGGGCGAGCTCATCTGTGAGGACTGCGGCCTCGTATTGGAGGAGGACAACGTCGACCGAGGGCCGGAGTGGCGCGCGTTCAACCACTCCGAGCGTCAACAGAAGAGTCGGGTGGGTGCACCGACCACCCAGACGATGCACGATAAGGGGCTGACGACGCAGATCGACTGGAAGGACAAGGACGCGTACGGTCGTTCGATCTCCTCGAAGAAACGCTCGCAGATGCACCGCCTGCGCAAGTGGCAGGAACGCATCCGCACGAAGGACGCCGGCGAGCGCAACCTCCAGTTCGCGCTCTCCGAGATCGACCGCATGGCCTCGGCGCTCGGCGTCCCGCGCAGCGTTCGGGAGGTCGCCTCGGTCATCTACCGGCGCGCGCTCAAGGAGGACCTCATCCGCGGGCGCTCCATCGAGGGCGTCGCCACGTCCTGTCTCTACGCCGCCTGCCGCAAGGAGGGCATCCCGCGCTCTCTCGAAGAGGTGGCGGAGGTCTCTCGGGTCGACCAGAAGGAGATCGGGCGGACGTATCGCTACGTCGCCCAAGAGCTCTCCCTCGAGATGGAACCCGTCGACCCCAAGCAGTTCGTCCCGCGCTTCGCCAGCGAACTCGAACTCAACGAGGAGACGATCGCCAAGGCCAACGAGATCATCGACATCTCGGCCGAGCAGGGTCTCCTCTCGGGGAAGAGCCCGACCGGCTTCGCCGCCGCGGCCATCTACGCCGCGAGCCTCCTCTGCAACGAGAAGAAGACCCAGCGCGAAGTCGCCGACGTCGCGCAGGTGACGGAAGTCACCATCCGCAATCGCTACCAAGAACAGATCGAAGCGATGGGCTTCGACTAGCGTCGCAGTCGAAAAAGCGACGAACGCGTCGGTTTCCGGCGCACGATGCGGACGCGGGACGACCACCGACACGTACGACCCGTTGAACGTGGCGAGATCTATCACTCCCGCGTGCCCGACGCGTACGCATCGAACGGGACGAAGCGAAGCTTCACTTGCCCAACGTCGCTTACGTTCCGTCGAACTGGGTGAGCCCTATCGCTCTCGCATGCTCAACGGCGCTACGAGCCGTCGAACTCGGCCTCCACTCGCACCACCTGTTTTCCGACGTTCTCGCCCTCGAAGAGGCCGACGAAGGCGTCGGGGGCGTTCTCCAACCCGTCGACGACCGTCTCGCGGAACGCGACGTCACCGCTCTGCACCCACCCAACGAGGCGCTCGGTCGCCTCGGCGAACCGCGGAGCGTAGTCGCCGATGAGGAACCCCTCAACGCTCGCGCGCTTCTCGACGAGCGTGTGGAGTTTTCGCGGACCGGTCGGGACGCCCTCGTCGTTGTAGAGGGCGATCTGTCCGCAGACGGCGACGGACGCACGGACGTTCAGATGTTCGAAGACGGCGTCGGTGATCGGGCCGCCGACATTGTCGAAGTAGCCGTCGACGCCGTTCGGTGCGGCCTCGGCGAGCGCGTCGGCGACGTCGGCATCGGCGTAGTTGATCCCGGCGTCGAAGCCGAGGTCGTCCTCGAGGTGTGCGACCTTCTCGTCGCTTCCGGCGATGCCGACGACGCGACAGCCGTTCAGCGCCGCGATCTGGCCGACAACGCTTCCAACGGCCCCTGCGGCCGCGGAGACGACGACGGTATCGCCGGGGTCCGGGTCGAGGACATCCGTGACGCCGAAGTAGGCGGTGCGACCCGGCATCCCGAGGACGCCGAGCGCCGCGGAGTCGGAGACACCACCCGTGTCGACGCCGACGAGGTCGTCACCGTCGGCGACGGCGTAGTCCGCCCACTGGAGGTTCCCCGTGACGGTGTCGCCCGCCGCGAAATCGGGATGGTTCGACTCAACGACTTCGCCGACGACGGCACCCTGAAGGACGTCACCGACGGCCCACGGGTCGGCGTACGATTCGCCCGCGCGCATCCGGCCGCGCATGTAAGGGTCGACGCTGAGATAGCGGGTGCGAACGAGCACCGCGCGCGGACCGGGCTCCGGGACGTCCGCCTCGACGAGTTCGAAGTCATCGTCGGTCGGTTTCCCCTCGGGGCGGCGCGCGAGTACGAACTGTCGGTTCGTCACCATACCTCGGTAGTGGGTGTCGCTTCGGACGTGCGTTGCGGTAGCGGCGCGATCCGTCGCGGGTCGGCGGGCTCAGCGCTCCACAGGTCGCCAGGTGCCCCCGTCCCACTCGACACGCCCCTGCGTTTCGAGGCGGTTCAGACAGCGCTCACAGAGTTGCATTCCGAACCCATCGACCGTTACGTCCGCGTGCACGGCGAGGTCACGCAGTCCCCAGTCGTCCTCGTCGGCAACTGCGAGCAGTGCCTCGTAGATGTCGTCCTCGACGTTGGAGCTCGGCATGCGAATAGATGACACTACAATAACACATAAACGATGTCCCTAATCGGGCGGTTAGAGTGTGACGCGTTCGTCGGTCGCGGCGGCCTCGTAGAGCGCGTCGATGGCGCGCATGTTGGCGATCGCGTCGTCGCCGTCCGTTCGGGGCGTCATACCGCTCTCCACGCAGTCGGCGAAGTGTTCGGTCTCCCGGGCGTACTGATCGACCGGGTCGAACGTCTCCGTGACGGTGCGCCCGTCGCGGCCGTACCGGAGCTCCGCGGACGCGTCCGCGGGGACGTTGAATGCCGGCGACGCCTCGATCCAGCCGGCCGTCGTCTCGATCCGGTAGCGCTGGTGCTCGGGGGCGTCGAACCAACAACGGAGGGTGGCGCGCGCGCCCTCGTCATACTCGAACGTCCCGGCAAGTCGGGTGTCGACGCCGCAGTCGCGGCTGTCGTACGTCGTCGCGGTGACCGCGTCGGGTTCGCCGAGGAAGGTCCGGAGGGCGTTGACCGGGTAGCACCCGACGTCCATGAGTGACCCACCGGCGAGACCGGGTTGCAGTCGGACGTCTGCGGGATCGCCCCGGAGGGGGAAACCGAACGATGCGGACGCGGAAACGACGTCGCCCATGTCGGCGAGGAGCGCGAGGACGCGCTCGGTCCGCGGGTGGTAGCGGTACATGAACGCCTCCATGAGGGTGACGTCCCGGTCGGCGCAGTAGTCGACGACGTCGCGGGCCTCGCTTGCATCGCGCGTAAGGGGTTTCTCGCAGAGTACGGGGAGTCCGGCGTCGGCGGCGCGCGTCGTCCACTCGGCGTGAAGGCCGTTCGGTAGGGGGTTGTAGACGGCGTCGATGTCCGCATCGAGGAGTGCGTCGTAGCTCCCGTAGGCCTCGGGGATGTCGTGTGCGGCCGCGACGTCGGCGGCGCGCTCGGCGTCGCGCGAGGCGATGGCCGTGACCTCGTGTTCGGTGCGGGCGACGCCGGGGACGAAGGCGTCGAGGGCGATGTTCGCAGTGCTGAGGATACCGAATCGCATACCGGCCTCTCGTAGGGCCGACACGAAAAGCTGTCCGTCGCCCGCGCTCTCAGTCGCTTCCGGCGTCGAGGACGTTGTCGGCGACTTCGACTTTGCCGTCCCACTCGTCCATGCCGCCGGCGACGCTGTAGACGTCGTCCGCGTCCCCGTACTCCTCGACGAAGCGGGCGGCCTGCTGGGAGGATTTGCCGATGTAGCAGAGGAACGCGACGGTGTCGTTCCACTCGCGCTCCTCAACGATCTCTTCGAGTTCCTCGAGTGTGAGGTTCTCCGCGCCCGGCACGTGGCCCTCCTCGTAGGCCTCGGGGTCGCGGATGTCGACGAGCGTGAAGTCCTCGTCGTTGAGTCGCTCGCTGGTCTCCGTGGGGCTGAGTTCTGCAGGCATGGTCAGTTCTTCCGGAGGTAGATGCGGTAGACGCCGTCGCCGCTGCGCCAGACGGTCGCCTCGGCGTCGTCGCCGACGGCCTTCGGGACGTTCTCCGTACAGGGGACGTGGTCCGTCTCCTGGACGAGGAGGTCGCCCGACTCGAGCTGCTGGAGGCCCTTCTGCGCCTCGACCTGCGGGTACGGGCAGACCTCGCCCATCATGTCCTGGGTGCGGTCGGCGTCCTCGTAGAGTTCCTGTGCGGTCTCGTCGTCCAGTTCGTCGGGAGCGTCAACGACGTCGTCGATGGATGGCATTGGTGTGTTGTAGTCGGTGAAGGGGTGTCTGTCTGACGGTTCCGTTAGATCGCGCAGCCGACCTCGCGGTAGATCCAGTGGGTCATCACGTAGACGCCGGCGACGATGCCGATCGTTGCGATGAACGAATGGACGGAGAGCTCGGCGAGCCCGGAGTAGATGTTCCCGATGTTGCAACCGGGGGCGAGCCGGGAGCCGGCGCCCATGGCGAACCCGCCGAGGACGGCGTTCGGGAGCCGGCGCTTGCGCGGCATGCGAAGCGAGAAGTCACCGCTCCAGTACGCGGCGAGCGCGGAGCCGAGGACGAGGAAGGCGATCATCACCATGTCGACCGTGACGCCGACGCCGGCGCCGCGGAAGAGGACGGACCCCCAGTAGGAGAACGAGCCAGCGTCGACGCCGGCGAGCGAGAGGAGATAGCCGCTCCAACGGGCTTCGGGACCGGTGACGCCGACGATCGAGACGCTCGTGAACCAGATGAGCGCGAAGACGGAGATACCGAGCGCGGCGCTCCGCGGGTCCCACGGGCGCTTGCTCGCGGCGATCGGGTCGGCCCACGCGTCGAGGACGCCCGCGGCGTACGAGCGCGTGCCGGCAGCGAGTCGCTGGAGGCCGACGACGGGCGTTCCGACGATCGTCGCGGGACGGGCCGACGCGGCGGTCGCGCGTTCGCTCCCGCCGGTGTGCTGGCGACCAAGGACGGTTGCGTAGGCGAGCGTGGCGACGATGGCGACACCGATAGCGAGGAGACCGGCCGGGACGGGCGAGATTTCGAACAGCGAGACGCCCTCGCCGAACGTCAGCGAGGCGAAGTACGTGGACTGGAGTGACGGGAACGCGACCACGAAGGCGACGTAGCCGACGCCCATGAACAGCAGGGTGAGCCAGTACTGGACGTACCCCTCGCCGGCGCGATAGAGCGTCCCGGAGGCACAGGCCCCGGCGTACGTCATGCCGACGCCGAAGACGAACCCACCGACGATGCCGGTGAGCCCCCAACCGGGGGTCCAAAAGCCCTGGAAGTAGCCGAACTGATAGGCGGTGCCCCAGAACACCATCGTCACGAGGACGGCGGCGATGACGCCCTTCGTGACGCGGGTGTCCTTGTACGCGAAGAGGTCGCGGAAGGCGTTGACGAAGCAGAATCGGCCTTTCTGGAGGCAGGCACCGATTCCGAGGCCGACAACGGCCGCGACGAGCAGTTGTGATACCACGGGTAGCCCTCGCTATCGGTTTCAGTGGGATAACTGGCCGCATTACGGTACGATCGTACCGTCACCGATGACGCGCCGTCGATAGAGACGGCGATATTCTCCGGTTTGTCGGCAACGATCTATGATGCCCTATGACAACCTCACGTACCCGATGTCCGACGTCGAACGCGTCGCCAAGGGCGCGATCGTCGAGGATACCACCGACTGAGCCGCCATTGGCCATCGGAATTAAACGGCGTTCGATCTTCCGTTCGGATACGCGATGCACGACCTCACCGGCTTTCAGCGCGACCTCCTCTTCGTCACCTGCGGGCTGGACGAGCCCAACGGGCTCGACATCAAGGACGAACTCGAGGACTACTACGGGACGACGATCAACCACGGTCGGCTCTACCCGAACCTCGACACGCTCTGCGATAAGGGGCTCCTGGATAAGCGCAAGCAGGACGAACGGACGAACGCCTACTCGTTGACCAGACGGGGCCGGCGCGAAATCGTCGACCGCGAGAGCTGGGAACACCAGTACATCTCCGACCTCCTCAAAGAGGAGGCCGAGCGCGCCCACTGACGGACGTCCGTTCAGCGTCGACGGAGCCGATCCTCGGCAGCGTCGAGCGCCGCTCGCGTGTTCAGGTTCGTGAACGCTCCCGGTGCCGCGTGCGTCCCGATCGCCGCCTCCCCGACGGCACTCACGTCGAGGGCGTCGAGCGCTGCGTCCGCGCGGCGTCGCCCGTCGTCGAGTGCATGCTCGATCGCGTCGGCGGCCGGCTCGACCGCGTAGACGGCGTGGAGCGGTTCGGCGTACCCCTCGCGGTACGGGACCGCGGCCTCGCGCACCGCTGCCCGATCGAAGAGATAGCGGACGAACGCGGGATCGACGAAGGGCACGTCGCAGGCGACGACGAACGCGCGCTTCGCGTCCGTCTCGCGCAATCCCGCGCACATCCCGGCGAGCGGCCCCTCGTCCGCGCGGTCGGGCGCGTCAAGGGCGTACGACACCGGCCGCGGGTAGTCGGCGAGTACGTCCGCGATCGCGTCGCGCTGGGCCGGCCGGCAGTTCACGACGAGCGACTCGACCGGGCCGGCGAGGCGGTCCGCGACCCGACGGATCAGCGGCGTTCCGGCGAGCGACGCGGTTGCCTTGTCGCGCTCACCGAACCGGGTTGAGCGACCGCCCGCGACGACGACGGCGGCGTGCACGCCACACCGTCGGTGCGCCGCGTACAAGAACGCTCTGACGGCCGAGGGGGTAAGGTTAATCCCACGCCGCGTCACACTGACACGTATGAACGAGGAAGCCGAGGCGTTCGTCGACGCCCTCCGGGACGCCGACGTGGGGCGGATCCGGCGCGCGATCGCGTACGACGGCGAGGCGTACGATCACCTCTACACCCGCGACGACGTCTCGGACGCCCAGACGCCCGAGGAAATCGAGGAAACCACGAAGAACCTCATCCTCAAGGGCTTCGACGACGAACTCGATCAGCCCGAGTTCTCCCGCTTCGGCCACCTCGACCTGAGCGTCCGGTGGTTCCACGAAGTCGTCGTCCTCCAAGTGCCCCTCGGGGAGTGGAGCGGCGTCATCGTCTCCTTCGATCGCGACAGCGTCGTCGACACGGGCGCGTTCACCGACATCGCGCTCAACTACATCGAGAACCCGGACAGCGAGTTCCGTGATTCCGAGGGCGAACCGGAGGAGGGAGAACTCGATGACGCCGTCGAGGAGCAGTTCTCCTGATTCAGTAGGGGATCCACTCGGTCGGCGACGACGTCACGCCGACGACGCGGAGTTGGCGCTCGCCGTCATCGTTCGTCCGGGTCTGTACCATCCCGTCGAAGAGCGGCGCGAACCGATCGAAGGCCTCCCGGTCGCCGAGTTCGATGAGCGCGAACCCGAGTTGGCCGGCCGACTGGATCCGGCCGGTGTAGACGTGGAGGAACCGGAAGAGTCGGCGCGGCTCCGTGTACATCAGCATCGTCGGAATCGAGACGAATCCGGAGCGGACGCGCTCGACTCCTTCCTCGTTGAGCGCCTGAAAGAGCCCCGCGGAGCGGATCCCGATGTCGGTCACGTCGCCCGGCGAGGACGCGTAGCGGATCCATCGCTTGTCCCGGACGTCCTCACCGCGCTCGCGTGTCACGCAGTCGACGACGCCAGCCCGTCCCTCCGCGACCGCGTCCGCGAGCGGTGCGGACTTATCGAGCAGTCGCTCCACGTCGTCGCGCATCGTGACGACGAGCGCACCCTCGCCCCGGCGGCAGCCCGACTCGACAAGCGAGAGCGCGAGATCACGTTTCCCGGTCATCGGCGGCCCGCCGATCATCAGGTTCGTGCCCGCCGGGATCTCGTCGATCGGGAGGGAGTTGCTCACGTCGTAGCTGTTCCCCATCGACCGGCACGTTCGACCGACGAGCGTTAAAACGTACCGACACCCGTACCGCGACGCGGTCGAGTACTACGCGTCGCGCTCTGCGCGTATCTCCGCCGCGAGCTGCTCGGTCGCCTTCCTGACGGCCTCGTCGCTCGACTGGCTCGGCTCCCATCCCAGCGCCGCGAGCTTCTCGATCGAGAGGCGCATCTTCGGCACGTCGCCCGTCCAGCCGCGGTCCCCGCCCGTGTACGCGTAGTCGGGGTCGCAGTCGAGGACGTCCGCGACGACGTCCGCGATCCGATTGACGGACGTCGTCGTCCGCGTCCCGAGGTTGTACGTGTTCACGTCCCGGTCGGCGTGCTCGACGACGTACTCGATTGCCTCGACGCACTCCTCAACGTGCATGTAGGACTTCTGCTGGCGACCGTTCCCGAGAATCTCCAGTTCGTCGGGGTCCTCGAGGAGCTTCTCGATGAAGTCCGGGACGACGTTGCCGCGCTGGCGCGGCCCGACGATGTTGGCGAACCGGAAGAGCCACACTTGGAAGTCGTAGGAGTGGCCATAGACGGAGAGCAGGCCCTCGTCGGCGAGCTTCGACGCGCCGTAAATGCTGATCGGTTCGAGGGGCGCGTAATCCTCGGGCGTCGGCATCGGGGCCTCGCCGTAGACGGTCGATGAGGACGTGAACGCGATCTTCGAGGCCCCGACGTCTTCCATCCGTTCGAGGACGTTGTACGTCATCGTCTGGTTCTCCTCGAAGAGCGTCCGGTCGTCGTCGAAGTTCGTGTCCGTGTACGCCGCGAAGTGGAAGACGACGTCCGTGTCCGTGGGGATCGCGTCCGCCGTCTCCGCTGCGTCGCGGAGGTCGGCTTCGACGAACTCGACGCCCTCGGGCACCGCCGCGCGCTCGCCCTTCGAGAGGTCGTCGACACCGATCACGCGGTTGTCGGCCGTCAGTCGCGCGGCGAGGTGCGAGCCAACGAGGCCCGCAACGCCCGTTACGACGACGGTCCGGTCCGTGAGGTCCATGGATCATCGAACGCGAGGCGGTGCAAGTGCCTTTTCCTTTCTCACCCCCCGCGCCGCGTTCCGTAAGCCGTTACCCACCCACGCCCCTCGAATGCGGTATGCAGGACGACCCCGAAGTCGCCGTGCTCCGGTTCGGCCACCGACCGGGACGCGACGACCGGATGACGACGCACGTCGGGCTGACGGCGCGCGCGCTCGGCGCGGACCGCGTGATCCTCCCGGACAACGCCGGCCAATCGCTGGAGACGATCCGCGACATCACGACGCGCTTCGGCGGCCCGTTCGACGCCGAACTCGACGACTCGCAGGCGGCGACGATCCGCGACTGGGATGGCCGGGTCGTCCACCTGACGATGTACGGCGAACGCGTGCAGGACGTCGAGGGCGAAGTCCGCGCGGCCCGCGAGGAGACCGACGAGCCCCTTCTGATCGTCGTCGGCGGCGAGAAGGTCCCCTTCGAGGTGTACGACGAGGCCGATTGGAACGTCGGCGTGACGAACCAACCCCACTCGGAGGTCGCCGGCCTCGCCGTCTTTCTCGATCGGCTCTTCGAGGGCGACGAACTCGAACGCGAGTGGACCGATGCCGAGCAGGTCGTCGTCCCGGAGGAGACGGGCAAGACAGTCGTCGAACCAGATGACGCCGAGGACGTCGCAGACGGCGATGGGACCGAAGACACGTAGCGACGTGCGAGCGTTTCGACCGTCAGCGCCCGTGTCCGTCCCGGTCCGCCCCGCCCAGTGACGTCAGCGGTCGGACGACGCGCTCAGCGAGGCGCGCGGCGAGCGCGAGGAGGGCGGGCCGACCGGCGTCGTCCGCGACGCGGTAGCGCCCCCAATCGTCTTGCTCGACCGTCCCCGCCTCGTCGAGCACGTCGAGCGCGCGCGAGACGCGGGCGACGGACAGGTCACGGTCGGCGGCGAGTTCGTCGGGACGGCGCGGCTCCGTTCGGAGCGCGCGCAGGAGTTCGCCCGTGAGGTCCGCCTCGCCGAAGTCGGCGTCGGCGCGGCGCGCTTCGGCCGCGGTGTCACCCCGTGAAAGCGCGAGCGCGTCGAGCGCAAACCACGCGGCGACGGGGACGGCGACGACGGGGAACCACGCGGCGCCCCGCGAGAGCGCGGGGCCGGTAAACGCGACGAGCGCGAGACAGAGCGCGAGGTGGCGGAGTGCCACGGGATAGCCGTAGCGCTCGCCAACGAGTTCGGCGGCACTCACGCCGAGGGCGAGCAGGCCGACGACGACGGCGAGAGTGAGACCGAAGCCGACGGCGTACGCGAACGCCGCGATGATCGCGGCCTCGGCGGCGCGCCAGGCGAACGAGCGCGTCTGCGTCACGTGGCGGGTTTCGAAGCGTTGCGCGAAAAGCGCCCCGGTCAGCGGCGGCGTGGCGTCACGCGGCGGCCGGCGGGTCGCGGAGGGCGCGAACGGCGATCAGAGCGCCGACGAGCACGAATCCGACGGCGAGGAGCGGCGTCAACGGCGCGGACGCGCCTCCATACGCATAGAGGGCGGCCGCGCCGAACGCGACCGCACAACATCCCCCGACGACCGATCGGACCCACGCGGGAACGCCGAACGCCGCGGCAACGGCCGGTGCGACGGACGCCGCAATGAGGACGACGAGGAGGAGAGCGAAGCCGGCGGCGGACCACCCGTTGACGACGGTCAGCACGGCGGCCACGACGACCCAGAACGCGACACTACGGACGAGTCCGCGTTCGTTCGCGGCCTCTCGGAAGGCACGGAGGGACATGTGAGGGACGTCGGCTCCCGCAAGCTAAGCCGTTTCGCCGGTCACGCGGCGGTCCAGATCTTGGAGGGCACGAACATCGTGGCGCGTCGCGCCACGCGTTCCCCGTTCGCGTGTATCGTTACCTCGATTCGCGCGGTTCACGCATCGCTCACGTCCGTTCGCTCCGCGTTCGCTCCGGTCGCGGCCCCTCGCTTCGCTCGGGTCCGCGTGTCGTACCCGATGGTATTAAGGGTCGCTCGGCCCCGAGTTCCACGTATCATGGCTTTCGAGGGTATGTTGGAGGACCCAGTTGTACAGAAATACCTCCACGAGCTAGTCGGGCCGAAGGGGATGCCGGTAGCGGCGGCACCGCCGGACGGCGAAGTGACGGACGAGGAGCTCTCGGAGCGCCTCGACCTCGAGTTGAACGATGTCCGTCGGGCATTGTTCATCCTTTACGAGAATGATCTGGCGACCTATCGACGGGTGCGCGACGAGGATTCGGGGTGGCTCACCTACCTCTGGACGTTCCACTACGAGAACGTCCCGGCGAATCTCCACGAGGAGATGGACCGATTGCGGGAGGCCTTAGAGGAGCGCCGGAAGTACGAGCGGGACAACGAGTTCTACCTCTGTGAGGTCGACTCCATTCGCTTCGAGTTCGACGAGGCGATGGACTTCGGCTTCGAGTGCCCCGAGTGTGGGTCGCCGTTGGAGTCGATGGAGAACGACGAGATGGCCGAGGCCATCGACGAGCGCCTCGAAGCGCTCGAAACCGAACTGGGTATCGTCTGAATGGTCGTTCTCGCGACGAAAGTCTACGTCGAGGGCGACGCCCGCGAGCGCGCGCTCGACTCCCTCGGATCGCTCGTCGACAACGCCCTGGGCGACCTCGACGTCTCCTTCGACGTCGGTCTGCGCCACGACGGATTCCCGTCCGTGACGCTTGACGGCGACGACGCACCCGTCGCCCGCAACGTCCTCCGCGAGGAGTGGGGGACGATCACGCCCGAGTTCGCTGACGGCGAAACGTACGTCGGCACCCTCGAGGCGTGGGACGACGACGGGTTCGTCCTCGACGCCGGCGAGGAGGTTCGAATCCCCTCCGACGGCATCGACCTCGGTCCCGGGACGCCCGAGCAGATCCGCACGCGCTTCGGGCTCGTCCAACACGTCCCCCTGCGCTTCGTCTACGACGCGTCGGACGGCCACGAACTCGCGGACGCGGAGCGCGACCGGCTCTACGACTGGACGCGCGCGGAGTCGGGGCGCGTGAACGTGAACTCGGCGACGCGCGCCGAAGTGCGTGCAACCGTCAACCGCGCGGGCCACGCGCGTGACATCGTGACCGTCGAGCGCCTCGGGCTCTTGGAGCAGAGCATCGTCTGCCGGGAGGGCACGGACGCGCCGGGGCTGCTCGCCAGCATCGGCGAGTACGTCCCCGCGGAACTGCTCTGCGTGGTTCCCTAACGATGCGACGGCGCTGGCTCCTCCTGCTTGCGGTGGTCGGCCTGCTCGCGGTGAGCGCCGGCTGCCTCGGCACGAGCACGGTCAGCGATCAGCAGCTCAATCAGAACGCGACGTACGAGTGGAACGCGACCCAAGCGCAGAACGCCTCGGCGGTCGTGAACGCGACCGGCGGGCAGTACCGGGCGGTGTTGAACGTGACCGGGACGAACCGGAGTGCGATGCGCTTCTCGCAGACGAGTCAGTTCACCGGCGAGCGGCCGATCCCGATCCGCGCGATCCAGTTTCGCTATCCGAACGGAACAGTCGTGAACGCCACCGCCATCGACGTCTCGCAGTCGCGCGACGCGGTGACGGTGACGCCGCCCGGCAAGCGTGGGCAGTTCGCGTACACCGCGCCGATGGGCGATCGGTCCCTTGACGTGCCCGTCGTCCTCCCGGGGCGCTCGCACGCCGTGATCCTCCCCGAGGGAATGCGCGTCCGCATTCCCGTCTTCGGGAGCGTCAGCCCCGACGGTTACCAGCGAACGATCGTCGACGACCGCGTGCACGTCCACTGGGACGGCGTGGACGCCGAGTCGCTCAGCCTCCAGTTCTTCTTGCTGCGCGACGTCTACCTCTTCGCGGGGCTACTCGCGCTCGGCGGACTCGTCGCCATCGGCGGAATCGTCTACTACCGGCGCCAGATCCGCCGCCTCGAACGCGAGCGCGCGGAGAGCGGTCTCGACGTCCACGAGGAGTGACGCGCGCCGGGTGATCGCCGCCCGTGCTCGTGTCCCCGACGGCATCGACGACGGTCGCTTTTTTGCCGCCGCGGCGTGGTGATCGGCTATGGACGTGGCCGTGTTGACCGTCGGTGACGAGGTGCTCGCGGGCGAGACGACGAACACGAACGCGGCGTGGCTCGGCCGTCGACTCACCGAACGGGGCGCGACGGTGGCGCGCGTCGTCGTCGTCCCCGACGACCACGAGGCCATCGAGACGACCGTCCGCCTCCTCTCGACGGGCTACGACGGCGTGATCGTCACGGGTGGCCTCGGGCCGACGCCGGACGACGTGACGATGGCCGGGGTCGCGGCGGCGTTCGACCGCGACGTGATCTCCCACCCTGACGCAGTCGCGTACTTCGAAACGCACGACGGCTATTCGAGCGCGGACGCGGACGCGACGGCCCTCCCCGAGGGGGCGCGGTTCCTAGCAAACGACGCGGGCGTCGCGCCGGGTGCGGTCGTGGCGAACTGCTACGTGCTTCCCGGGGTGCCCGCAGAGATGAAAGCGGTCTTCGAGCGCGTCGCCGACGAGTTCGCGGGCGAGACGCGCGTCGTCGAGACGGTGTACGCCGCCGAACCGGAGAGCGCGCTCGTCGATCGGATCGAGGGCGTCCGCGAGCGATTCGACGTCGCCGTCGGGAGTTATCCGGGCGACGGCGTGCGGGTGCGGCTCCGCGGCACGGACGCGGGAGAAGTGAGCGACGCGGCCGCGTGGCTCCGGGAGCACGTCGACGGTGGCGAGGAGAAGTCGAGCTAGCGGACCTCGTAGGCCCACCAAGCGGCGGTGAGGACGATGCCGAGCACGAGGACGATCCAGCTCGCCGCGCTGATCGGGAACGCGGCCTCCACGAGGGGTACGAGCATACGCGATGCGTTCTGCCGGGGCGCCCTTAATCGTTTAGCATCGCCGTCGCGGCCGTGGCGAACGGGCTTTACGCGGGGCGCGCGAAGCGAGGGCGAATGCGCACGATCGGCGTCGTCGTCAACCCGATCGCGGGGATGGGTGGACGCGTCGGCCTAAAGGGAACGGACGATCGAGTCGCGGAGGCGCGCGAACGCGGTGCGGAACCGCGCGCACCCGAGCGGGCGCTCGCGGCCCTTCAGGCGCTTGCGGATGCGGCTGACGCGACGGACGCGGGAGACGAACCCGGAATCACCCTGCTGGCGTACGGCGACGCCATGGGCGAGACGGTGGCCCGCGAGGCTGGCTTCGCCCCGACGGTCGTCGGTCAGCCCGCAAGTGGGGAGACGACGGCCGCCGACACCCGCGACGCGGTTCGCGCCTTCGTCGAGCGCGGCGTCGATCTCGTCCTCTTCGTCGGCGGGGACGGGACCGCGACAGACGTTGCGGAAGCGATCGATGAAGCGGGAGGTGAGACGCCGATGCTCGGCGTCCCGGCGGGCGTGAAGGTCTACTCGTCGGTGTTCGCGCGGACGCCGCGCGACGCGGGGCGGATCGCGGCGACCTTCGAGCGGACGGAGCGCCGCGAAGTGAACGACATCGACGAGGACGCCTACCGCGCGGGTGTGGTTCGTGCGGAACTGAAGGCGGTGGCGACAGTGCCGGTCGCACAGGCGCTCCAGTCGGGTAAACAACGGACCGCGGGGAGCGTCGACACCCTCGCAGCCGGGTTCGCCGCGGACGCCGAGGCAGGCGTGACGTACCTGTTCGGACCCGGCGGGACAGTCGGCGCCATCGAGCGCGAGCTTGGGGTCGAGGGCTCCCCGCTCGGCGTTGACGCCTGGCGCGACGGCGAACTGCTCGTCCGCGACGGGAGCGAGGCCGAACTCCTCGACGCCCTCGGGGAGCGCAATGTCGTCGTCGTCTCGCCGATCGGTGGACAGGGGTTCGTCCTCGGGCGGGGGAACCAACAGCTCAGCCCCGAAATCGTGCGCCGATCCGAACTCGCGGTCGTCGCCTCGCCGGCGAAACTCGCGGCGACCGGGGTCCTCCACGTCGACACGGGCGATACGGCCCTTGACGAGGACCTCCGGGGCTGGCTCGAGGTCCGGACGGGCCGCCACACCCGCCAGCTCGTGCCGGTCGACTAACGTCCTTAAGGACGGTGGATGATTTTCGAACGCGGGCGTATCGCGGTCCTGAGACCGTTCTGCGTGCATCAGTGTGGGATCATCGAGGCGTTCGCCGTCATCGTTCGGTACATCCGATATTCGAGGCGGGGTCCTTAGAGAATATAATGTGTCGAGCGCAAGATTAAGGTACTGCAGTGGCTACGGACGAGATATGGAGAGTAGAAAGGTGCAGCGGCTCGGGCCGTCGACGCTGGCGATGACGCTTCCCGCGCAGTGGGCCCGATCGCAGAACGTCGAGAAGGGAGACGAGGTCACGGTCCGCGAGAGCGGGAAAGGGACGTTGACGGTGACGCCGGCCTCGGCGAGCGACGATGGGAGCGAGGCGACGATCCACGCCGAGACGTTCGACGCCGCGGCGGTGGAGCGCGCCATCGTCGGCCAGTACGTCCTCGGGCGGCGCGTCATCCACGTTACGGACGAGGACACCCTCGACAGTGACCACATCAACGCCGTCTACAAGGCCGAGACGCAGCTGATGGGGCTCGGCGTCGTCGAGGAGACGCCCGAGCGGATCACCATCCGCTGTTCGGTCGATCCGGAGGACTTCACGCTCGACAATCTCCTTCAACGACTGGAGAACACGGGGAACACGATGCGCGGGGAGGCGATGAAGGCGCTCGCGCACGGCAACCCCGATCTCGCCGAACGCGCGCTCAATCGCGAACGGCAGGCGAACAAGATCTTCGTCCTCCTCCTCCGACTCATCTTCACGGCCTACGAGAACCCGAACCTCGCGCGCGCCGTCGGCCTCGACGACGGGTTCTCCCTCATCGGCTACCGCTCGGTGGCGAAGAACCTCGAACTCACCGCGGACAACGCCGAGGACATCGCGGAGATCGTCCTCGAATCCGACGGCCACACCCTCGACGTCGACAACGCGACGATGCGCCAGATCCGCGAGTTCACCGATGAGGTCGACGAGCTCACGCGCCTCGCCGTCGAGGCCGTCGTCGAACGCGACTACGCGAAACACGTCCAATGCCGCGAGCGCTTCGCACAGGTCGCGGACCTCGAAACCGAGATGCTCGAAGCGCTCCCCGAGATGGAGAACCTCCGCCTGCTCCGTGTCCGGGACGTCCTCGTCAGCCTCCAACAGATCGCCGAACTCGCCATGCGGAACGCGGAAATCGCCGCGAACCTCGCGCTCAACGAGCAGTCGGCGCACACGACCCTCGAGTGATCAGGGCGCGCTAAGGGCGAGTAGGCCGTCGGTCCTCCCGCCTGTCGTCGTAGTCGTCGTATTTTCCGTCGTCGTAGTCGTAATCGTCGTAGTCGTCCCTTCCGTCGTTGCCGTGTTCTCCGTCGTCGCCGTCGTCGTGTTTTCCGTGGTCGTTTCACTCGTGCTCTCCGATGTCGTCGTGTCGGTCCCCGTCGAACCACCGTCGAGAACGCCGCGGAGACCGTCGTCACTCGTCGTGTTCGAGCCGTCGGAAACGAGGCCGTCGAGAGAGCTCTCGTCGTCCGATCCGTTCGCGGACTCGCTCGACGAGCCAGTCCCACCCGTCCCATCTGTCGACGAGTGCGCGCTCGCGTTCTTCGTCCCGAAGATGTCCGTCTCGATCGTCTTCTGATACGTGAGGGCGCGCAGCGGCACGCGTACATCCTCCGCCCCGTCAATGGAGAGGCGCGCGTAGAAGTCGATGGCGACGTCCGTCGTCTGGTTCCGTTGGAGGTGCGTCACCCACCACTCGTCGATCCGCTCGGTGTCGATGACCGTCTCGGCGCGCACGGTCCGCGTCCCGCCGGGCGGGATGACGACGGTGTTCTCCGTTTCGCCGCTCCCCACCGCGACGTCGTTCATCGTCACGTCGTACCCGATCCCCCCGATGGCGACGGGAACGGGCTTCGGGTTGTGGATGACGAACGACGTTTCGAGGGGCGTCGACTCGTTCGTCACGGTCCCCCAGTGCGCGCGCGTCTCGTCGACGACGAGGACCGGGTCGCTCACGAGCGGCAGGCTGGCGTTCACCGGCTGATCCGCCGTCGAGTTGAACTGGTCGCTGATGTTCGTCGTCACGGTTCGCGTCACGGGAACGACGTGGACGGTGCGTCCGAGAGTCCCCGAGGTGACGTCCGCGGCCACGGAGACGGTCGTCTCCTCGCCGTTTCGCACGTGGCTCGTCCACCACGCCGGAATGTGCTCGTTGCGGATGTAGCTCTCGAAGCGCAGGGTCGTGTTCCCGGTGCCGACCGCGACGCCGCGCTTCTCGCCGCGCGCCAACCCGATGTCGTTCATCGAGACGGTGTAGTCGACGCTCACGCCGCCGAGGCGGACCGCGAGCGGGTTCGGGTTGCGAACCGTCAGCGAGGTGTCCACGGTCGTCGTCGTCTCGTTGACGTCGGCGAAGGTGTTCTGCGTCGCGGCGACCGACGGCGCGCCGATCCAGCCGAGGGCGACGGCCGCCCCGACGACGCCGACGACGCCGACGATACCGACGGCGACTGATCGGCGACGCGTCCCGAACGCGAGCGCGCGGATGTCCATGCGCCGTGAGCGGCCGCGACCGTCGAAAGCCTTGCGTCACGGGACGGGGACCGCAGGCGCTAAGTCACGCGCGACGATACGCGGACGCATGGTAGAAACTACCACTGACAAGGGGATCGGAGTCGGGTTGGTCTGCGGTGCGGTCGCAACGCTCGGCGCGCTCGGCATGCTCACGGGGGTGGCCGTCTCGACCGGATTCGCCGTCGCGGTCGCGTTCGCCGCCCTCTCCGTCGCGGCGTTCCACGCGTTCGCCTGAGAGTCCCGGGACCGGAAACGGTTAAGCACGCGAGCCGTTTACAGGGACCTATGACGGAGTACACCGAGGACGAACGCCGCATCCTCGCCTACCTCAACGAGAGCGTCGCGGCCGGCGAACGGTACTTCCGGGCGAAGACGATCGCCGGCAACCTCGGCCTCACCGCCAAACAGGTCGGGGCACGCCTCCCCCGACTCGCCGAGAAATCGGAGGACGTCGACATCGAGAAGTGGGGGCGTTCGAAGTCGACGACCTGGCGCGTCGAACCGGCGTGAGCCGAACCGGCGGTTTTTTGCTCGCGCTGATTCACCTCCACGTATGACTGTTCGGGTCGAACGGACGTTCGAGTTGGACGTCCCCGCGGCGAAGGTCTGGGAGTTCATCGCCGACCCGACGAAGCGCGCGTCGGCCATCAGCGTCGTTACCGGCTACGAGCGCCGCGGCGACGTCACCGTCTGGTTCGTCGAACTCCCCGTGGTCCGGCGGACCATCGAAGTCGAGACGCGAGACGTCGATCGCCGCGACGGCGAGTACGTCGAGTTCGTCGGGAAGTCCTCCGTACTGAACGTCACCGGGGAGCACGAGATCGAGCCGACCGCGGATGGCTGTCTGCTGCACAACACCTTCGTCGTCGAAGGGAAGTTCCCTGGCGTGGAGTCCTTCTTCAAACGGGAACTCGACGACGAACTCGACAACCTCGAACGGGAGCTCGAATCCCGGGGGTCGTAACTACCATGCGCCTCGCGCTCGCGCAGTTCGCACCCGTCGCGGGCGACGTCGTGGCGAACGAGCAGGCGGCGCACGACGCCGTCGCGGCCGCGGCCGACCGCGGCGCTGATCTCGTGGCTCTCCCCGAGTTGTGGGACGTCGGCTACTTCTCCTTCGACCACTACCCGGACGCCGCCCAGGGCCTCGACGGCCCCCGACTCGACGCACTCGCCGATGCCGCCGCGGACCACGGGGTCGCGGTTCTCGCGGGGAGCGTCGTTGAAGACCTCACCGCGAGCGCCGCCGCCGGGTTCGACACGCCCGCTCGCGAGGGCTACGCGAACACGAGCGTGCTCTTCGATCGGACCGGCGAGCGCCGCCTCGTCTACCGGAAACACCACCTCTTCGGCTACGACTCGCGCGAGGCCGAGTTGCTGGTGCCGGGCGAGCGGCTCGACACCGCTGACGTCGGTGGCTTCACCGTCGCGGCGACGACGTGCTACGACCTCCGCTTCCCCGACCTCTACCGCGACCTCCTCGATCGGGGCGTCACGCTCGTCCTCGTCCCATCCGCGTGGCCGTATCCGCGCGTCGAACACTGGCGAACGCTCTCGCGGGCGCGCGCCGTCGAGAACCAGTGGTACCTCGGCGCGATCAACGGCGTCGGCGAACAGGGCGAGTCACGACTGCTCGGGCGCTCCGCCGTCTACGACCCCTGGGGGACGCCGGTGGCGAGCGCCGGCGACGAGTCGACGCTCATCGTCGCCGACATTGACCCCGAACGCGTCCGGTCGGTCCGTGACTCGTTCCCCGCACTCGACGACCGGCGGCCGTGACTCGGCCATCGGTAGATACCTTTTTACGCGCGGAGGGCGAATAAGCGACTGCCGACGCGAGACGCTTTTCTCGTCGCGTGTTGGCACTAACGCCCGCACCTCGTCTCCACGCCGACCCCGAGTCGTCCGGAATCCCGCGCCGGACGACCACCGGCCCCTGCCGACCAGGTGGGGCCACCCCCATCGCCCCTCGTCGTCTTCCACACCCGACAGCGCTCAGTCCGACTCCGCGTCCACGTCCACGTTGATGAGAAGGTCCTGTAACGCGCTCCGGAGCAAGTAGCGTGTTCGATCGTTTTCGGCGTTCTCTAAGGCGTCCTCCAGTTTCTCCTGTACTGTCGTTGACCGCTCGTCCCCCGCCATAGTCGTCGCGTTCCGAACCAGGACGTATAGGTGTGGCGGAGGGTGCAGGAAACGCCGGGCCGAACGGGCGAATCGGACGCTATCCGTCCCGATCGCTGGCCGCGCCTTCGAGTTCGCCACGGAGCGCGGCAGCGTCGAAGTCGTGATCGGGACGGATGGCGACGAAGTCGAGGAACTCTCGGGCAGCGAGCAACGCCTCAACGTTGAAGGCCTCGCGCGCCGCATAGACGGCAATCTCGGCACCGACGAGCGGTTCGAGGACGGCGAGCGCGCACGCGAGGTCGTACGCCTGTGCGGAGCGTTCGACGTCCGCGTCCCCGCGGACCCGCGTCGCGTCGATGAAGTAGAGCTCGCCATGGTGGACGAGGACGTTCTCCGCGCGGAGGTCGCCGTGCGCGAGGCCGTGGTCGTGCATCGTCCGCAGCGCAGCGAACAGTTCGGGCGCGCGGGCCTCAATCCCCGCGACCGGGAGGTCATCGAGGGTCTCGAAGTCCGGGAGATACTCCATGACGAGGACGCCGAGGTCGTCGACGGCGAACACCTCGATTGGCTCCGGGACGTTGAGGCCGGCCTCGCGCATCCGTCGCGTCGCCATCAGCTCGTGTTCGGCCATCTCGATCGGGCCGTCAAACGGTTCGAAAAAGCCCTCCGCGCCCGCCGAGAAGACGCCGAGGTTCCGCATCCCCGTGAACAGCGAGTGAACGAAGGCGTTCTGCGCGGAGACGACCTTGCAAAACCACCGGTCGTTCACCACGGCGGGCGTCGAGAACCAGTTGTCCGCCTCCAAGAACTCGACGCGCACGTGCTCCTGGTCGTAGCGCTCGGCCATCTCGCGGGCGACCGCTTCGAGCGACGACCACGGGACGGTGCCGCGGACGAACCGCCGGAGGTTCATACACACTGCAACGCCGGTCCGCATATAGTCCCTTTCGTCCCACACCCGAGAGCGCGACGGAGACGCTCGCGCCGCCGCCCACGGACTTTTCCGTCGGGCGGACACAACCGATCGGGTAGGCGTCATGTCGAGCGAACAAACCGACCCCGAGACCGACGCGGAGTGGGGTTCGAGTGCGATCGGCGACGCGTTCGAGACGCTCGAAACCGAAATCGAGCGCGCCGAGACCGACGCCTCTGGCGCGCGAGCCATCGCGCTCTCGCGTTCCCGTGACCTGCTTGAGAAGGTCGAGCGCACCCTCAAGAAGACCGCGTGAGCGGCCACCGTTTTCTTCCGTCTGCCGTGCCGGGCGATCCACCGGACGTCATGACGGACTCCAATGAGGGCGCCAGCGGCTACGCGAACGCGGCCATCGAGAAGACGACGGACGAACTGCGCAAGCACATCGACGAGGCGGAACGAGACTCCGAGGGCAAAAAGCGTGAGGCGCTCCAGAAGGCCCGCGAACACCTCGACGACTTCGAGCAGTCGCTGAAGAAACGGACTTAGACACCGCGTCGACAGCGCGGTACGAGTGTGGTAGTGCCGTCGTGATACGACGACAGCCCCTCGGTTGCGGCCGGCGACGAGTCGCCCCGGTCGGTCGCAGTGCGGTCGCGGTGCAGTTCCTTCTCCACACGTGTGCCGACGACCAAGGTAGGACGCCAAAAGGCGATTTCCGGGCGCATCGCGCCCGGAAATGGGCGGGGAAACGCAGGGGTTTCGCGGGCGCGAGAGTCCTTCGGTCTCTCCGGCTTTCAGGGCCAGTTCCCGTTGCCCGTGTAGGCATCGACGACACGACGGATGGCGACGACGTAGGCGGCGACGCGGAAACTCGGGAGGTCGAGCGTCTCCGCGGCGTCGACGAGTTCGTCGAAGGCGTCGACGATGACGGTTTCGAGTTCGTCGTTGACGCGCTCTTCCGACCAGTAGAAGCGCTGGCGGTTCTGCACCCACTCGAAGTAGCTCACCGTCACGCCGCCGGCGTTGGCGAGGATGTCGGGGACGACGGTGATGTCGCGCTCTTGGAGGACGTCGTCTGCGTCGGGGGTAAGCGGCCCGTTCGCGGCCTCGACGATGGCGTCGGCCCGCACGTCCTCGGCGAGGGCACCATCGATGGCGTTCTCGAGCGCCGCAGGGACGAGGAGGTCGACGTCGAGCGTGAGCAGATCCTCGTTGGTGATGTTCTCGCTCCCCTCGTAGTCGGAGACGGTGCCAGTGTCGTTCTTGAACTCCTTGACTGCCCGCGGGTCGAGGCCGTCCGCGTCGTGGATGCCGCCGGAGGAGTCGGAGACGGCGACGACGGTCGCGCCGAGGTCGGCGATGAGCTCAGCGGCGACGGAGCCGGCGTTGCCGTATCCCTGCACGGCGACGGTGGCGTCGTCGATGGGTTTCTCGAGGTAGTCGAAGAGCTCGCGCGTAGCGAGCATGACGGAGCGACCGGTCGCCTCGACGCGCCCTTCGCTCCCGCCGTTCTCGATCGACTTCCCGGTAACGACGCCGGGTGCCGTGGTGTGTTCGAGCGTCTCGTAGGTGTTTTTGATCCAGTTCATCTCCCGCTGACCGGTGTTGACGTCGGGTGCGGGGATGTCGCGGTTCTCGCCAACGAGCGGGCGGAGCTCCTCGGCGAACGAGCGCGTGAGGCGTTCGAGCTCGTCAGCGCTGTACTCACCGGGGTCGACGACGATGCCGCCTTTCGCCCCGCCGTACGGGATATCGACGACGGCGCATTTATACGCCATCCAGCCGGAGAGGGCCTTCACCTCGTCGCGCGAGACGCCCGGGTGATAGCGGATGCCGCCCTTGTACGGACCGCGGTCGCCGTTGAACTGCGAGCGGTAGGCGGTGAACGTCTCGAGGGACCCGTCGTCCATGTCGACGGTGAGGTTCGTCTCCAGTACGCGCTCGGGGTGCTTGAGCCGCGTGAGAACGTCATCGTTGACGTCAGCAGGGAGGTACGACGCCGCGTCATCGATCTGTTCTTGGAGGTTCGCAAACGGATTCTCGTCGGAAGCCATACCCGGACGTGTATCCGGTGACCGAATAAAGATGCGGCCCGCCGATCAGGAGACGATGCGTTCCGCGCGGTCGATGAGCGCGTCGTTACCGAGGTAGATCGGCGTCCGCTCGTGAAGGGCATCCGGTTCGACCTCGAGGAGGGAGCGCGTGCCGTCCGTGGACGCTCCGCCGGCGGCCTCGACGATGTACGCCATCGGGATGGCCTCGAACTGCGTGCGAAGCTTACCCATCGGTCGGTCGCGGAGTCCGGGATAGGCGAAGACGCCACCGTACGTGAGTACCTGATTGACGTCGGCAACCATCGCGCCGCTGTACCGGAGTTTCAGCTCGTCCTCGATGCGCCGGGCGTAGTCGGTGAACTCCGCCGTCCAGTCGGGGACGCGTCCGCCGAAGCCGTAGACGGTCGGGTCGTCGGGGAGGACCGCGGGTTCGTCGTCCTCTCGCCCGTCCGAGGTGATCGCGTACCGCGTCGCGCCGTCGTCCGTCGCGGCGACCATCGTCGTCAGTGGTCCGTAGAGAACGTATGCGGCGGCGACGAGGTCGTTGCCGGCCGCGGGAAGCGGCGCGTCGTAGACGCCGACGATGGTACCGGTGGGGTTGTTCGCGCTCAGGTTCGAGGAGCCGTCGAGGGGGTCAACGCTGACCGAGAGCGGGCCGGGGCCGACGTCAGTGACGTCCTCCGCCTCCTCACTGGCGTACTGGCCGACGGCGTCGAGCCCGCCGAGGCGCGTTCGGAGGATGTCGTCGGCGTGGACGTCCGCGTGGAGCTGCCGGTCGCCGGTCGCGTTGCGGTCATCAGTCTCACCGGCGCGTCCCGCGAACCCTGCCCGGATCTCTGGTGCGGCCGCGGCGAGCGCGTCGAACACGTCCGCCACCGGCACCACGTCGGACATCATGATCGGTTCACTATGGCCGTCCTATCGACTTAACCCTTTCCGACGGGACGGCGAGTTCGAGGGATACAGCGCCCCATGCGCCAGTATCGAAAACTACACTCCGAGTTAATCGTCTCGGATCGGTCACTCCCCCAGCCGGTAAGATCGGGCGGAGTTGGCGACGACGAGGAGACTCGACGCCGCCATAGCGATCGCCGCGAGCAGCGGGTCGACGAGGCCGATCGCGGCCAAGGGGAGCGTGATCGCGTTGTACCCGAGCGCCCACGCGAAGTTCTGCCGGACGCGGGCACGCGTCGTCGTGGCGATCCCGAAGAGCCGCCGGACGGAGCGCAGGCCACCCTCGGTGACCGTGGCGTCAGCGGCCTCCGTGGCGAGTTCGGTGCCGGAGGCGAACGCCACGCCGAGGTCCGCGGCGGCGAGCGCGGGCGCGTCGTTCGTCCCGTCGCCGACCATCGCCACCGTTCCCTCCGCACCGCGCAGGCGTTCAACGACGGCGGCCTTCGCCTGTGGAAGCACGCCCGCGAAGACGTCGGCGACGTCCGGGTGCGTCTCGAACTGCGATACGCGCGACTGATCGTCGCCCGTCACGACGACGATCTCCCGACCGTCCCGGGCGAGCGCCTCGACCGTCTCGCGCCAGTCCTCGCGCGCGGTGTCGCGCGCCGCGAGCACACCGCGAGCACGCCCGTCCCAGCCGATGACCGTGGCGATCGCGCCGTCGCCCTGTGCCTCCGTGACGGCGCGCGAGACGGTGTCGGGAACGGTCCAGTCCGCACCCGCGAACAGGTCAGGGTGGCCGACGAGGACGCGCGCGCCGTCAACGGTCCCGATCGCTCCACGGCGCCGCTCCTCGAAGTCCGCGACGTGAAGCACGTCGGACGCATCCGTCGCATCTGTTCCGGGGTCACCGTCGTTGATCGCCCCGTCGACGGCCCTCCCGCCGTCGCTCGTGAGCGTGCGCCCGCCGGGCGTGAGCGCGTCGTGCTCCTTGGCGTGACCGACGACGGCGTCCGCGACCGGATGGTTCGCCTCGCGTTCGATCGCGGCCGCGTACCGCAAAACGTCGCGTTCGGTCGCGTCGCCGACCGCGACGTCGGTGACGCGCATCTGCCCCTCGGTGAGCGTTCCCGTTTTGTCGAAGGCGACGACGTCGACGTCAGCGAGCGACGCCACGGCGTCCGTGTTCGTCACGAGCACGCCATCGTCGGCGGCACGATTCACGCCCGCGGCGACGGCGACGGGCGTGGCGAGCCCGAACGAACACGGACAGGAGACGACGAGGACCGAGACGCCGATCGTGAGCGCCTCGCGGACGGGCGCGCCCGAGAGGAGCCAGCCGCCGGCGACGACGAGCGCGAGCGCGATCACGAACGGCACGAAGAGCGCGGCGATCGTGTCCGCGAGGCGCTGCGTGCCGCCCGAACCCGACTGGACGTTCCACAGTTGTGCGAGCAGGCGGTCGTACGTGCTCGCGGCGCGCTCGCCGACGCGGACGACGAGGCGCCCGTCCGTGGCGACCGAGCCGCCGATGACCGCGTCGCCCGGCTCCCGCGTTTCGGGGACGGATTCGCCCGTGACCAGCGCCTCGTCGACCGCGGCCTCGCCCTCCACGACCGTCCCGTCGAGCGGGACGCGTTCGCCGCGCTTCACGACGACCTCGTCCCCGGGCTCAAGGGCATCCACGTCCACCTCGTGCGTGCCCGCGGCGTCGCGGACGAGCGCGCTCGTCACGCGATCGAAATCGAGGTCGCCGATCGAGCCGAGCGCGCGGCGCTTCACGCGGCGCTGGACGAAATCGCCGAGCGTCACGACGGCGACGATGGCGACCGCGACGTCGAAGTAGATAACGACGCCGCCCGTGGCGACGACGTACATCGAGTAGGCGTACGAGGCGAGCGCGCCACCCGCGATCAGCACGTCCATGCTCGGCGTCCCCGCCCGCAGGCTGACGTACGCCGAGCGGATGATCGGGTAGCCGACGAGGAAGACGACGATGGTCGAGAGCAACGGGACGGGGACGAAGACGATCACGTGCGTCGCCGGCTCGTAAAGGAAGGACTCGGAGTAGATGCCGAGGTAGCTCGGGTAGAGGAAGAGGACGTAGATCATCATCACCGACATCGCGCCGAGGACGCCGAGGACGGTGCGCAGCTCGTCGCGCCCGAAGCGTTCCTCCTCGGCGGCGGCCGTCCCGACCTCCGGGACGCTCGCACGATAGCCGAGCCGGCTCACTGACTCCACAAGCGTCTCCTCGTTCGTCTTCGAGCCGTCGTAGGAGACCTTCAGCATCTCCGTCGTGTAGCTCGCCTCGGCGTCGTAGACCCCCTCGCCGTTCCGGGCCGTCGTCTCCAAGAACGCCTCGCAGGCCGTACAGTGCATCCCGTCGACGGCGAGGAACGCCGTCTCGGCGTCTTCCGGAACGTCGTTCCCGCCGCTCGCAGCGTCGAGATCGTCGGCGGACACCGCCTCCGGGTCGGTGTCGCCGAGCGTGCGGTAGACCTCACGACAGCCACGACAGCAGAACGTCTCGCCGGCGGTATCGGGCGCATCCCCACCACTTGTGTCGTCGGCCGTCACGGGGTCGCCGCGGATCGGGAGGTCGCAGAGGGTGCAGGTCTCAGTCGTGTCGGTCATGGTGTCGTGTTACGGCGTCGCGGTGTAGTGCGGAATGTGGAGGTGTGGGACGGGGGCGCCGAGCAGGCCGAGGCCGGCGAGGAGCGGGATGAGGCCCAGGAGGACGAACGCCCCACCGAGGACACGGTGGGCGGCCGCGCGCCGCGCGGCCGGGACCGACCCGAGAACGGTCCCGTAGAGGAACAGCGTCGGGACGGTGCCGACGCCGAGCGCCGCGAGGTTCAACGCGCCCGCGACGGGGCGGCCCTGTCCGAGCGCGTAGACGAACGCCGGATAGAGGAGCGGACAGGGAAGGAAGGCGTGGATTGCGCCGAGGAGTGCGATCTTCGGGCCGGTGGCATAATCGTCGATGCGTGAGCTCGCGTAGCCGGCGACGCGCGAGAAGAGTGCGCCCGTCCCGAGCGAGACTGGGAGGAGCCCATGGAGCCGATCGTGGCCGAGGACGCGCGTCAGCCCGACGGCGATCACGACGACGCCGACGGCGACACCGGCGACGCCGCGCAGGAGGTCGCCCACACCGCCGAACGCCGCGCCCGCTCCCGCGTAGACGGTCGCGCCGACGAGGCCGAGCAGGCCGCCGACGAGCGCGTAGCTCGCCGTCCGCCCCGCGTTGAACAGCGCGTGTTGGCGGATTTCGAACCACGACGGACCGCGATCGTCAGAGGGCATCCGCTCGGCGTACGTCGTGACGAGCGGCCCGCACATCCCGAGGCAGTGTGCGCCGCCGAGCAACCCCACGAGCGCGAAGAGCGCGAGTTCGGTCGGCGCGACGAGCGGGGGCATCTGTGCACGCCGACCTACGGCGCTCGCGCCTAAACCCTCACCGGGTTCGGCGTCGGCGGTGGGTCGGCGGGCGGCGGCGACCCCCGCGGGCCCGGTGGCTTTTACACCGCCGCCGGCGGACGGGCGAGTATGGACGCACTCTGTGTCTACTGCGGGTCGAGTTCGGGCACCGACGACGCGTATCGCGCCGCCGCGGAGGCACTCGGGCGCGAGCTCGCCGCGCGCGACGTGACCCTCGTCTACGGCGGCGGCCGGGTCGGCCTGATGGGGACGGTGGCGGACGCGACGCTGGCCGCCGGTGGCGAGGCCCACGGCGTCATCCCGGAGTCGCTCGAAGCGAAGGAAATCGCCCACGACGGACTCACCGACCTCGACGTCGTCGACTCGATGCACGCGCGCAAGGCCCGGATGGCGGAGCTCGCAGACGGCTTCGTCGCGCTCCCCGGTGGCTTCGGTACGCTGGAGGAAATCGTCGAAGTGCTCACGTGGGCCCAGCTCGGCTTCCACGAGAAGCCGTGTGGCTTCCTCAACGTCGCGGGCTACTACGACGAGCTCGCGTCGTTCTTCGATCACCAGGAGTCGGCAGGGTTCGTCGAAGCGAAACACCGCGAGATGGTGACGTTCGCGGACGACGTCGAGGCCCTCCTCGACGCCTACGAGTCGTACGACGCCCCCTCGGTGAAGTCCGTGCTCTCCGAGGCCGGGGAGACGTGATGGGTCGAACCGCGACCTGAGGGCCGATCGACGAGCCGACAGCCTCACTTACCGGGCGCGAGAACCGCCGACGATGACCGACACGGACGCCGACACCGCGGAAGCCGACGGGATCACGGCACGCTACCGCGAGACCGACGCGGAGCGCGTGCTGGAGTTCGAGCACGACGGCCGGAGTGCCTGTATCGCGCAGAACCGCGAGGGATACGCGATGCTGAAGGTGCGCCCGAGCGTCGACGCCGACGAACTCGAACGCTACTACGGCTTCGACATGGCGCTCGATCACGCCGCCGAACTCCTCGACTGCGACCCGAACGCCCTCCCGATCCCGGAGCGTGCCGCCGACATGGGGATGTAGACAGAAACGGTGCGACGACACGGGTGGGACGGAACAGGACGAGACGGATGGAGCGACGGTGCGACAGAGCGGGACAGGACAGGACAGGACAGGACGGGCGCGACGCGAAGCGTACAGGATAAGGCGCGCGCACGGCAATCCGACGTATGAACGTACGCGGCGCGGTCCGAGCCCACCCGCGGTGGGTCACGGCCGTCATCTCCGTCGTCGGCTACGCGCTCGTCATCGGGACGTTCGCCGGCGTCGTGCCGATCTTTCCCGAAATCGCTCGGGACACGGTGTTGCTCTTCTCCGACCTCATCGCCGTCATCAACACGTGCGCACTCACCGCGCTCCTCGTCGGCTACTACTGCATCCGCAACGGCAGGGTCCGCGCGCACCGGACGGCGATGTTGACGGCGTTCGCACTCATCATGGCCTTCCTCGTCCTCTACCTCTGGAAGGTCGGGGGCGGCTTCGAGAAGCGCATCGTCATCGAGCAGGGACAGTTCCTCTGGCGGTACGCGGACGCCGTACACGTCATCTACCTCGCCATGCTCGCCATCCACATCCTCCTGAGCGTCGTCTCCGTTCCGGTGGTCCTCCACGCGGTCGTCCTCGGACTCACCCACGACACGGACGAACTGCCGGACACGTCACACCCGACCGCGGGGAAGATCGCCGTCGTCGCGTGGACGCTCAGCCTCGGCCTCGGCGTCGTCACCTACTGGATGCTGAACCACGTCTACTCGTGGGTACCGATGGCGCGCTAGCGCTCGGTCCAGGGAAGCAGCCACGCGCCGAGGGCGAACGCGACGACTGCGAGGACGAACAGCACCGCGTAATCAGCACCGACGGATCCCGGCCACCCTGCGTGATTTCCCGGGTAGGTCGCCGCGCGCACGCCGTACGCGAAGTAGCTGAGCGGCGAGAGATCCGTCACCGGGCGGAACCACGCGGGGAGCGACGCGGGCCCCAAGAAGGTGTTCGAGAGGAACAACAGCGGGAGTGCAACGCCGTTCGACGCCGTGATCGCGCCGTCCTGGCTATCCGCGAGCGCGCCGAGGAGCGCGCCGATCCCGCAGAACAACACCGACCCGGTGAGGACGAACGGGACGAGCCACGGGGAGAGGCGGAACTGCGCGCCCGTCGCGGCGAGGAGTGCGAGAAGCGCGGCACAAGCCACCGCGATGAGCGCGGTGTTGACGGCGGTCTGGGCGACGAGCCACTCCCAGCGGCGCATCGGTGACGCCGCGAGCTTTTCGAAGCGGTTGCCCTCGCGGAAGCGCGCCACCTCGCTCCCGACGCGCGAGAGCGGCGTGAAGAGGACGACGACTGCGAGGTATGCGGGGACGTAGTAGCCCGGCGGCTGGCTGAACAGCCCCGTGCCGCCCCCGCCGGTGCGGACGAGGCCCGCGAAGATGACGATCAGGAGGATCGGGAAGAAGAACGTAAAGAAGACGGCGACGCGCCGCCGGACGAACGACTTGTAGGCGGCGCGCGCCTCCGCGGCGATCCGCGCGGATCGGCTCACGCGCGTCCCTCCGGTCGTGCGCTCGCCGTTTCGCGGCGCCCTGCGGTTGCCGCGTGACTCGCGTGTCGCTCACATCCGTTCGCTCCCGCTCGCCAGACCGCGACGCCCTCCCTGCGGTCGGTTGTCGCGTGACTCACGCGAGCCACCCCCGGCGAGTGTGAGCCAGCCGAATCTCCGATTCGGCGGTGCTCACGCCACCACCTCCGCCTCGTCGGCCTCGGCGATGCTCGGGTCGTCGGCGAGCCGGAGGTAGACGTCCTCCAAGTCGGGTTCTCGCCACGAGAGTGCCTCGAAGGAGACGCCACGGGCATCGAGTTCCGCGGCGACGTCGCCGATGGCCTCGGGCGGGACGCCCGCGATGCGTAGTTCGTCGTCCTCGCGTGTCACCGCGTAGCCGAGGTCGTCCACCCTACCGGGATCGGCGTCGGTTTCAACCGCCAAGTACTGCTCGCCGCCGTACGCGGCGATCAGGTCGTCGGGCGTCCCGGTGGCGACGAGTGCGCCATCGGCGAGGAGGCCAACGCGATCAGCGAGGCGTTCGGCCTCCGCCATGTAGTGCGTCGTGAGGAAGACCGTGGTGCCGGCGTCCGCGAGATCCTCGAAGACGTCCCAGAGCGCGCGCCGTCCCGCGGGGTCGATTCCGGTCGTCGGCTCGTCGACGAAGAGGACGTCCGGGTCGTTGGCGAGCGACGCCGCGACGCAGGTGCGACGCTGTTCGCCGCCGCTCATGTCGCCGTACCACGTCTCTTTTGCGGGATCCATCCCGACGGTCCGCAGGAGATCGTCAGGGTCCCGTGGATCGTCGTAGAGCCCCGCATAGTAGGCGACGAGTTCGCGCGCACTCAGCCGGTCCGGCGGGTCGAAGTCCTGCGGGAGCAGGCCGAGGCGCTCCTTGGCGGCCTCACTCGGCGGTTCACCGAGCAGCTCAACGTGCCCGCCGCCCGGCGTCCGCGTCCCCGTGAGACAGCGGGTAAGCGTCGTCTTCCCGGCACCGTTCGGCCCGATCAACGCGAACACCTCGCCCGCCTCGACGGCGAGCGAAACGCCGTCGAGCGCGACGGTATCACCGTAGCTCTCGGAAACGTCGTCGGCGACCACAACCGGAGCCATCACTACGTGAGTGTGGGCGCGGCTGTGCGGTAAGGGTATCGCTCTCGTGCTAGCGCGTCGGCCGCCACGTCAACGCGAGGACCGAGATAACGAAGACGACCGTTGAGATACCGTACGCCTGCGTCATGGCGATCGACGAGAGGGCCGACGCGCTCCCGAAGAGTCCGGTAGCGAGCGTGGCGAGCACCGGCCACGTACAGGAGACGCAGGAGACGAGGCCGACGAGCCCGGAGAGGGCGGACGCCGAGGCATCCTGGACGGTGACGGAGACGAGAGAGGCGAGCGCGGCGTACCCCACGAGCTTGAACGGCATGAGGACGAGGGTGAACGCGCTTGCGCTGTAGACGAACGCCGGCCCCCAGCCGGGCGGAAGCCAATGCACAGAGAGACCGAGACCCGCACCGGAGAGGTGGTAGAGGCCGCCGGCATAGCCGACCAACAGGAAATACGCGACGCCGACGGCGGCGGCGGCCCAGCGGACGCGCCGCGACGTCGGCGTCGGTCGGACGCGCACGACCGCCCAAGCAGCGACGTTCACCCACACCCATGGGTAGACGTATATCAGGGGGTCCGTCGGGGTGTTCGGGGAGAAGAAGACATACGCGAGCGTCACTAGAACCTCCGCGTTCACCACCGTACCCCACTGGAGGAGCGTCGCGGAGTCAGGTGTCTGGACGTAGCGGTCGACGATCGAGTACATCGGTTTCAGAGTACGAGCGCGTCGATGAGGACGGCGACGAGCGTCGCACCGAGGAAGGCGTTCGAGGCGTGGAACGCGCGCATCGCGGCCGCCCGGTCGCGGTCCTCGTGGAGACGGACGACCATCCAGAGGAAAACGCCGCCGAGGGCGACGACCGTCGCGGCGTACAACCACCCGAGATCCGTCACGGCGGCGAGGGCGGCCGCGCCGACGAGCGTCGCACCGAGCCAGCCGACGATGTGCTTGCGTGTGACCGCAGCCCCACGGACGACGGGCATCATCGGGAACCCGCCGCGCTCGTAGTCATCGCGGTAGGCGAGCGCGAGGTTGTAGAAGTGCGCGGGCGTCCAGAGGAAGATGACGCCGGCGAGTGCGAGCGCGGGCACGCCGATCGAGCCCGTGACGGCCGCCCAGCCGATGAGCGCCGGGAGCGCGCCCGCGGCGCCGCCGATTACGGTGTTCTGGACCGTGTTCGGCTTCAGAACGAGCGTATAGACGACGGAGTAGAAGACGATCGCGGTCAGCCCGAGGAAGGCGGTGAGGAGGCCGAGCTGGGAGAAGACGGCGAGCGAGGCGAGCGCGAGGAACGCCCCGAAAGCGAGCGCGTTGCGCTTCGGGATCACGTCGTTCGCCAGCGGGCGATCCGCGGTGCGGTTCATCTTCCGGTCAACGTCGCGCTCCAGGACGTGGTTGAACGTCCCGCTCGCACCGATCGACAGGACGCCGCCGAGGAGAGTGAGGACGACCGTCCGTGCAGTGAGTGTGGGACCCGCTGCGAGCGCCATCCCCGCGGAGGCGACGAGACAGAGGAGCCACATCAGCCGTGGCTTCATCATTCGGAAGTACGCGCCCGCGAGTGCCCGCCAGCCGAGGTCGTTGGGCGACGACACGGTCGGCGCCGGCGCGGGGTCGTCCCCGTCCTTCGGTTCACCGTCCCACTCGGCAGAGGGCTTGTCGGCCGTCCGCGATTCGAGCGCCCACGCCAGCGCGACGACGAGCGCGGAGAAGATGGCGACCCCGAGGCCGAGGTGAACCGCCGGGACGTACGCGACGGCGTCGGTCGCGGCGAGCGCACCGACCGCCACTTGGATCGGGTAGCAGACGAGCGCGACGCCGATCGCGGCGAGGACGCGGGTGTCGGCATCTCGGACGTACGCGAGTCCGATCGTCCCCACGAGGAGGAGCGCAACGAGAGCCGCGAGGAGGCGATGCGCCCAGACGACTTCCAGCGGGAAAGAACTGAGTGCGAACCACTGACCGTCACAGGCTGGCCACGTCCGACAGGCTGTGGCGGCGTCCGTCAGCGCCGTCGTCGCGCCGACGACGAGGAGCGCGTAGACGCCGAGGATGGCGACGACGAGCACGTGGGAGAGACGGGGACGTATCGGTCGCACGATGATCTATCGGGAGTTGGGTCGGGGCGTACTTATCCCCCCCGACTCCCGTCCACGGAGCCCGAGTCGGTAGTTACTTGTCCGGCACTTCCCAACGATCGGATAGCAATGTCCCGGAAGCGGCTCTCGTCCGTCCTGACGATGGGGCTGATGGGGCTGGTGCCGTTCGTCGTCGCCGCACAACCGGCAGCCGCGGCGTCGTCCGTGACGAGCCAGTACATCGGTAACGTCAGCAACCTGCTGCTCGCCGTCGCACTCCCCATCACGATCATCGTCGAGGGGGTTCTCTTCTACGCCATCTGGAAGTTCCGGAAGGCCGACGAAGCGAAACCCACTCAGGAGAACCGTCGCCTCGAGATCACTTGGACCGCCGCGACCGCGGTCGTCCTGCTGTTCGTCGGCCTCGCCGCCTACGGTGCGATGGGGTCGCCGTACGTCCTCGCCTCGCAGGAGGACTCCCAGCAGATGATGGAACAGCCCGACACGACCGTTGTCCACATCGACTCCTACCAGTGGTCGTGGCAGTTCCACTACCAGCACAACGGGACGAACTTCACGTCCGGGAACCTCGTGCTCCCCGCGGACAAACAGGTGGTGTTACGGATCACGTCACGCGACGTCCTCCACTCCGTCCACATCCCCGCGCTGGGGCTGAAGAAGGACGCCTTCCCCGCCCGGACGACGTACATCGCCACGGAGATCAACGAGGACTCCGTCCGCGAGGAGCCGTACGTGCTCTACTGTGCGGAGTTCTGTGGAGCCGGCCACTCCAACATGCTCGCCGACGTCATCGTGAAAGATCAGACGGCGTACGAGCAGTGGGCGAGCGAACAGGCCCAGCAGGCGCGAGAGGAGGCGAACGGTTCGAGTAGCAGCGAGTCGTCGAGCGCGTCGAACGAAACCGCGACGGCCATGAACGAGACCGCGACGAACGCGACGGCAACCAACGAGACGGCGGCGCTCGCGGCACCCTCAGCCTGACGACGGCTCACTTCCGTTCTCATCGTTTTCACCTGAGTCCGTAGCGACCCGATTCGGTACCGTCCGCGGAGCCAGTTGGGAGGTTTTTTATCGTATCCCGCGTTACCCGCCAGTATATGGCTACGGAGGAAAACGAAGACCACGGACACTTCTTGCCCGCCGTCCGCGACTGGCCGCGCGGCTACGGCGAGGCGAGTTGGTGGCCGTTCGTCACGGCCATCGGGCTCTTGGTCGTCTACACCGGCGCATCGCTGTACGTGATCGGACACGGCACCGACCTCGTCTCCCCGAACGTCGGCCTCGGCGCGTTCGTCGCGGGCTGGGCCGTCACGGTCCTCGGGATGCTCGGCTGGCTCTATCAGGCGTTCGTCGTCGACTTCTGGGACCGCGGCTCGCACAACGGGGGCGCATCGCTCCGGCTCGGAATGTTGTTGTTCCTCGGGACTGACATCGCCACGTTCGGCGCCGGGTTCGCGTACTACTTCTTCATCCGCACCGGTGGCTGGCACACCGAGTACCTCCCCGAGAGTGGCCTCCTCACGAGCGTGCTCGTCATCAACACCGTCCTGCTCGTGTTCTCCAGTTTCACCATCCACTGGGCAGAGGGTCAACTCCAGAAGGGGAACCACCAGCGGTTCATCCAGGGGCTCCTCGTCACCTTCCTCTGCGGGATCGTCTTCATCGGCGGACAGATCTATGAGTACTACGAGTTCATCGTCCACGAGGGGTTCACCCTCACTTCGGGGGTTTTCGCCAGCGGTTTCTTCGGGCTCACCGGCATCCACGGGATCCACGTATCCTTCGGTGCGCTCCTCCTCGGCACCCTCCTCGTACGCGCGCTTCGCGGACAGTACGACGCCGACCGACACGTCTCCGTCACGACCGTCTCTTGGTACTGGCACTTCGTCGACGCCATCTGGCTGTTCCTCGTCGCCGTCGTCTACATCGGCTCCGTCTTCGGGACGGAGTTCAGTCCCTTCTGAGACGCGGCGATCCTGGAGCGATACGCTTCTTACGTCCGCGCTCCAACGGATCGACATGGAAGAGCAACCGGGTCTGAGCGAACAGTACACTCGCGCGAGCCCGTGGCCAGTGTTCGTCGCGCTCGGACTCGTGCTCACCGAGTTTGGCGTGTTCCTCGGCAACTACCTCCTCCCGATCGGCGTCGGTGGCGTCCTCCTCTTGGAGACGAGCGTCGTCGGGATCCTCCGGGAGTCCGGATACGTCGACGCGCTGTGGCCCTCCGCACTCGGGATCGGGCTGTTCGTCGGTGGGGTCGGCGTCGCGCTTCTCACCGTCGGACGGTTCAACCGCGGGGTCGCGCTCACCGGCGCGGGCGGAATCGCGGTCCTCGCCGCCATCGGGTTCTGCTGCTACGAGCGGGGCTACCTCTAAGGGAAACCCTCAACATATATTTGCTCGGGGACCGCACGATCACGCAATGAAGGCGAAATCCAGCGTGTTCGAGAAAGAGGTCCTCCTCGACATCGCGGTGAACATCATCCCGCTCGCCGTGATCGTCGTCTTCGCGGCCGTCTTCCTCGTCGCCAACCCGTGGGCGAACGACACGACGTTCAGCCGTGTCCTCCAGTACGCACTGCTTGTCCTCCCGTTCATCGGACTCTCGATTCTGACGTACGTCGCCGCGCGCCGAATCGAGGTCGAGGAAGACGTCGAAGTCGGCCCGTAATCGGCCGACGGTTCCTCGCTACCCGACGGGCGAACCCGTACCTTTCTTTACCGTGGGACCCCCACTGCCGAACATGGCAGTCTCCCCCGAACTCGTATTCTCGGTGCTGATGGGGCTGCTGCTCCTGGTCGTGGCGGGGTGGCTGACCCGCCTCGAAGACTGGCAGGCGTACACGCCTGTCGGCGGGGGCGGCTACGGCGAAAGCACCGGGCACGGGCACGAAGAGAAACCGGCTGGACTGACTCGGTGGCTCACCACCGTCGACCACAAAGACCTCGGCATCCTCTACTCGCTCTTCGGCATCGTCGCGTTCGCCTGGGGCGGGATCACGGCGATGCTCATGCGGGTCGAGCTCACGACGCCGGGGATGGACTTCCTGGCCTCGTTCGGTGGGGTCGGGCTCTACAACGCCCTGCTCACCACGCACGGGATCACGATGCTGTTCCTGTTCGCGGCCCCGCTCATTTTCGGCTTCGCGAACTACATGATCCCGCTGCTCGTCGACGCTGACGACATGGCGTTCCCGCGGATCAACGCCATCGCGTTCTGGATTCTCCCGTTCGCCACGATCCTGATGTGGGCGGGCTTCTTCCTGCCGCTCGTCGGGATCGACATCCAGGCCGCGAAGACGAGCTGGACGCTCTACACGCCGCTCTCCAGTACGATGCAGGGAACGGGTGTCGACGTCTTCCTCCTCGGGTTCCACCTCTCCGGGTTCTCAACGACGATGGGTGCGATCAACTTCATCGCCACCATCGTCGCCGAGCGCGACAGCGTGAGCGTCCCGTGGAGCAAGCTCGACATCTTCAGTTGGACGATCCTCACGCAAGGGGGACTCATCCTGTTCGCCTTCCCGATTCTGACCGCGGCGGTCACGATGTTGCTGCTCGATCGGAACTTCGGGACGATGTTCTTCGCGGGTGACGGTGGCGGTGCGATGCTCTGGCAGCATCTCTTCTGGTTCTTCGGCCATCCGGAGGTGTACATCCTCGTCCTGCCGCCGATGGGGCTCGTCAGCCTCATTCTCCCGAAGTTCGCGGGCCGCAAACTCTTCGGGTTCAAGTTTATCGTCTACTCGACGCTCGCCATCGGGATCCTCTCGTTTGGCGTGTGGGCACACCACATGTTCACGACGGGGATGAACCCGCGGCTCACCGCCTCGTTCATGGCGATCTCGTTAGCGATCGGGATACCCTCTGCAGTGAAGGTATTCAACTGGATCACGACGCTGTGGAACGGAAAACTACGGATGACCGCACCGATGCTGTTCTCGGTCGGGTTCGTCCAGAACTTCATCATCGGCGGCGTCACGGGCGTCTTCCTCGCCGCCGTCCCGTTCGACCTCGTGATGCAGGACACCTACTACGTGGTGGGTCACTTCCACTTCATCGTCTTCGGTGCGATCGGTTTCGCGCTGTTCGCGGCGATGTACTACTGGTTCCCGATCATGACCGGCCGGATGTACGACCGACGGCTCGCCCTCTGGCACTTCTGGCTCTCCATCATCGGCGGGAACGTCACGTTCATCGCGATGCTGATCCTCGGCT
>Ga0207754_100104_pt1 | contig 65414 bp, 70 predicted proteins | sample A23E1SouthBayCA_FD_187728 | JGI IMG/M metagenome (GOLD analysis project Ga0207754, IMG submission 187728) | Aerobic enrichment media microbial communities from Eden Landing Ponds, California, USA - A23 E1 (SPAdes) | ecosystem: Environmental > Aquatic > Marine > Unclassified | place: Emeryville...
GAGCCGGTGTGGAGGCCGAAGGCGCGGCCGCGCTTAGTGACGAACAGATCCGACACCATCCCCCGAGCGGGCGTGGGGTAGAGCCCGACGCCGACGCCGATGACGACCGCGCCGAACAGGAAGGCGAGATACGTCGGCGCCACCGAGAGGGTGAGAAAGCCCACCGCGGCAAGCGAGAGCCCGGCGACAAGCAGCGTCGTCCGGGAGAGTCGGTCCGACAGCCGGCCGCTGGGGTACTGGAGAATCGCGTACGTCCCCCAGACGACCGTGATGGCGAACCCTGCGGCGCCGCTGGAAATCTGGAGATCGCCCGCGATCGCCGTCAACAGCGGCGAGATGCTCAGCCGGCCGGCCTGCAGCAGCGCCCAGCCCAGCGAGATGACGAGCAGCAGGCGTCCGGAGTAGCCACGGAACAGGCGCTCCTCGTCGGTCGAGTGACTCACTGGTGTAGCTCCCGACGCCGACGTACTTGAACGCCGCCTTTCCGGCCGTTCTCCCCCCTACCCTACGCCGGCTCGTAGCGGTAGCGCCGGGTCGGCTCCCCGCGGAACCGCGGGCCTGCCCCCTCGGGGGCGAAGCCGACCGCCTCGACCGCGCGCCGCATCGCGTCGTCGCCCTCCCGGAGGAGCACCTCGACCGGCAGCCCCGCGCCCCGGGCGAACGCGATCGGCTCCGCGAGCAGGCGCTCGCAGGCGTCGCTGTCGCCGCCGAACTGGGTGACGAACACGGCGTCCTCGCGGGCGTCGAAGCTCACGAAGCCGTGGAGGTCGGCCTCGCGCTCGTCTGGAGGCGCGCCTGTTTCGCCGTTGCCGGCCGCACTCTCGCCGTCACCGACGAGCACCCGGACGCTCCGCTCGTGGATCACGTCCCGCAGCACGGGCTCTGGCGCGTCGCTCAGTGCGGCCATCGCCGGCGCGTCGCGCTCGACAGCGTCGCGGACCGTCATTCGCTCGCCCCTTCCGCCGGGGACGGCTTAAACGCCGGGGGCGGCGCCGTCGCGAGATTCATGTCGGCGCCGAACGACGAGTCAGCCGTGTCCCACGCTCCCGGCCGTCCGATCGCGCTCGTGATCGCCCTCACCCTCGCCGTCGGTGGGCTCGTCGTCAGCACCGTCACCGGGCTGATCGGCACCCTGATCGGGGCGCTCGTCGGCGCGGGCACGAACCCGGGCGCCGCGGTCCCCGCACTCGTCGGCGTGCTGCTCGTTACCGCGGAGGCGGGGTTCGTCGTCGTCGGCTACGCGTTCCGGCAGACCGACGACGGCGCCGCGATCGTCGTCGACTGGATCGACCAACACGGGTCGCGACTGGGCGACGCCGCGCTAATCGTCGGCGCCACTGTTGCACTCGTCGCGTTCAACCGTGCGGCGTTCGCGGTCGGGTCCCTGCTCGGCGTCGATCCCGTGACCGCCGTCTCGGCGCCCGACGAGCTCTCGGTCGGCGTGCTGGTGGTCATGGTGCCGGCGATGCTGCTCGCGGTCGGGCCCGCCGAGGAGTACCTGTTCCGCGGAGTCGTGCAGGGGTACCTGCGCCAGTCGTTCTCGGCCTGGGGCGCCGTCGGCTGGAGCGCCCTCCTGTTCGCGGTCGTCCACCTGCCGAACCTGCTCTCGAACCCCGAAGCGGGGATCGTCTCGGTCCCGGTCTGGCTGACCATCGGCGTCGTGCTCGGCTGGCTCTACGAGCGGACGGCAGCGCTGCTGGTGCCGGTGCTGGTCCACGGGCTCTACAACGCGGCCGTGATTACGCTGCTGTTCGTCGAACTGGGGATCGTGTGAAAAAACGGCAGGGAGCGGCTCAGTCGAGCAGTTCGTCCAGCCCCCGAGCGGGGTAGCCGACGATCTGATCGACGCCGGCGTCGTGGAGCGTCGCGACCCGGTCACGGATCGTCGCCTCGTCGCCGACGATCGCGAAGTCCCTGCTGGCGGCGAGCAGCACCTCGCGCGCCCGGCCAGTCGCCGACGCGTCGGTCTCTGACTTGTCCGGGAGCGCACGCCGAACGGGCCCGCGCCGGGCGGTGTACGCGCCGATGGCGTCGAGGATCTCGTCCTCGTCGTCGGTGAGGACGGCGGGCGCGTACACCGCGATGTCGCCGTCGAAGCCGGCGGCCCGCAGCGCGCGCACGTCGCGCTCGGTCGAGCGCGAGAGCAGTTCGAACTGCGTCGCGCCGGTCGCGAGCGCGACCCGCTCGACGCCCTCGGTGCCGACCCAGGCGTCGGGGTGCTGCTCGTGGCCCTTCCCGAGCCGCGGCGCGATGGCGCGCTCCTGCGCTGCGTCCGAGAGGTAGGCGCCGTGGCCCGCGACGAGCACCCGCCCGATCCCTTCGGGGATCGACGCCGCGAGGGAGTCGTCGCCCAGCGGGTCGAGGCCGTCGGCGCGAACGGGCGTCGTCACCCGGACCGTGGCGGTCTCCGCGAGCGCGCGGAGTGTTTCAGCGTCCGGGAACGACTCGCGACCCTCGTAGTCGACGACGAGCGTCGACGCCGGGAGGTCGGTCGCGCGGCCGAGGTCGACCGCCGCGGGTTTGAGCGCGACGGCGTCGATGCCGACACGTGGGAACGGCCCGACATCGTCGCTGGCGATTCGCTGGCTGGTGCTGTCGGGCGTGGTGGTATCGGGCGTGTTCATAGCGAGGGCTCCTCGGTACTGCAGTGGCTATGCGAGAACTGCGCGGATCTAGAATCGCGGAACGCGATCCATCGCCTGTGCGGCCATACACTCCTCCATATCCCGCTCACCCGCATAAGCGTGTCGTCGCGATATCCGTTCGGCGAATCGGCGGGCTCGAACGCGCTGTCGAGACAAACCCGGCGTGGTGCCGCCGCGCTACACGGGGAACTCGGCTTCCGGCTCCACGACCCGATCCACCGTCTCCGGCGCGCGCCAGTCGGTGGTGAGTTCGAGCAGCTGGACCAGCATCCGGCCGGTGGCGCCCCAGACCGTGTAGTCGCCGACGTGGAAGTAGTGGAGGCGCACGTCGCCCACCTCGGGGCGTTTCCGGCGCTCGGACTCGTAGTTTGCAGGGTCAGTTAGCGTCGAGATCGGGAGTTTGGCGACTTCCACCGCCTCGACGCCATCGGGTTCGTACGTGCGGTCTGGTACCTGCGCAACGTACGGGCGGATCGCGTAGCCGGAGGTCGTCGTCGTGTCGTCGAGCCGGCCCACGATCGAGGGTTCGGACTCGCGCAGCCCGATCTCCTCCCAGGCCTCCCGTCGAGCGGTGTCGGCGAGATCCGGGTCGAACGGCTCGTGGCCGCCGCCGGGGAACGCCATCTGGCCGGCGTGGGAGCCGAGATCGTCCGAGCGCTTGATGAACAGCAGCGCGGACTCCTCGCCCCCGTCGACCACCGGGGCGAGCACGCTGGCCCAGCGCTCCGCGTCGGCGACCGTGGTCGGTTCGTAGCCGCCGAGCCCCGAGAGTTCCATACGCGACTGTCGGCGCCAGTCGGTCAAAAACGCTTCGTCGGTCTCAGTCGGTGAAGGCGAGCAGGCGGTCACGAGTCGCCCCCAGGTCGACCGAGCCCCACGCCTCGGCGTCGTACGTCACGTCGATCAGTGTCGCTGCACGCTCGGCGTCGCCGTCGTCGACGACGGCCTCGGACGCCTCCCGCAGGCGGTCGGCCACGTGCTCGGTCGCGGCCGTGTGGTCGACCGAGCGCTCGGGCACGTCGAGAATGTGGGGCAGGTCCTCCCCCTCCGCGGGGAGCATTGGGAACGCGACGGGGCCGACGACCAGCGCCGCGTCGGCGTCGACCACACCGGCGACGGCGTCGGCGGGGAGTTCGACGAGGTAGTACTCGCGGATCGCCTCGGCGACGGCCGCCGAGACCGCGTCCTCGCGCACGTCGGCGCCGCGACGGTAGGCGAGTTCGACCAGCGCCTGCTCCAGTTCCGCACGGGTCAGCGCGTCGAACAGGTCGACGACGCCCGCGAGTTCGTCGTGAGTGGCCTCCTCCATCGCCCGTGACTGTGTCGGGAGTCGGGAAAAGTACGCGGGTCGGCGGGGTTGGCCAGCGGCAGGTCGGGTCGGTTACCGTCGCAGTGTCGCTTTCGACCGTGGTCGTCACCGAACTGTATGTGGGTGTGGCTGTCGCTCAGGCGCGTGAAAAACGGGAGAACGAATAATCGACGGGCGATGCGGCGGTCGGCTGGGGTGGGTGTGAGCTAGTCGCCTAGTCTCACATTGGCGTAGCCGAGCAAAGCTCGACTGCCTACGTAAGATCGGTCTAAGACCGATCTTACATCGCGCCGCCCATGCCACCCATACCGCCCATGCCGCCCATGCCGCCGGCGCCACCCTCGTCCTCGTCGCCCGAGGTCGAGAGGTCGCCGGCCGCGATGATGTCGTCGATTTTGAGCACGAGGTTGGCGGCCTCGGTCGCACTGGAGACGGCCTGCTCCTTCGAGTGGGCAGGCTCGACGACGCCAGCCTCGTAAGTGTCCTCGACGTCGCCGCTGAACACGTTCAGGCCAGCGGTCTGGTCGCCGGCCTCGTGGGCCGCACGCAGGTCGACCAGCGTGTCGATGGAGTCGAGCCCCGCGTTCTCGGCGAGGACGCGCGGGACGAGTTCGAGCGAGTCCGCGAAGGCTTCGACCGCGAGCTGCTCGCGGCCGGTGACGCTGTCGGCGAACTCGCGCAGGCGGCTGGCGAGTTCGACCTCGATGGCGCCGCCGCCGGCGACGACGCGACCGTCCGAGACGGTGGTCCCGACGACGTCCAGCGCGTCGGAGACGCCGCGCTCGAGCTCGTCGACGACGTGGTCAGTCGAGCCACGCAGGAGCAGCGTGACGCCGTGGGCGTCGTCGCCCTCGACGTAGAACATCTCGTCCTCGGCGTCACGGCGCACGGAGCCGTGGCCGAGATCGTCGGCGTCGATATCGTCGAAGTTGGAGACGACGTTGCCGCCGAGCACGTTCTTCAGGAAGCCGATGTCCGAGGACTTCACGCGGCGGGCCGCGAGGATGCCCTCCTTGGCGAGGTAGTGCTGGGCGAGATCGTCGATGCCCTTCTGGCAGAACACCACGTCCGCGCCGGTCGCGGCGATGGCGTCGACCTTGTCGCGGAGCTCCTGCTCCTCCTGGTCGAGGAAGGACTGGAGCTGGTCCGGCGAGTCGATGGAGACGTTGGTGTCGACGTCGGCCTCGTCGACCTCGATGGCCGCGTCGAGCAGCAGCGTGTCGGCGTCCTCGAGCTCGCTCGGCATGTTGTCGTGGACGGGGTCTTTCGAGACGACCGCGCCGTTGAGCAGCTCGCTCTCGGAGACCGCGCGACCCTTCTGGGTCTCGACTTTCAGGTTCGCGAGGTCGACGACGTGGCTGCCGTCCTCGGCCTCGACGGTGACGGCCTCGACGGCCTCGACGATCAGCTGGCCGAGGTGCTCCTTGTCGAGCTCGGCGCCCTTGCCGGTCATCGACGTCTCGGCGACCTTCGCGAGCAGTTCGGTGTCGGTCGGGTCGACGTTGCGCGAGATATCCTCGACCTCCTCACGAGCCTGCTCGGACGCGAGGTGGAACCCCTTGATGACGGCGGTGGGGTGGATCTCCTGCTCGAGCAGTTCCTCGGCGTTCTTCAGGAGCTCGCCCGCGATCGCGACGGCCGTCGTCGTCCCGTCGCCGGCCTCCTCCTCCTGAGTCTCGGCGACCTCGACGATCATCTCGGCCGTCGGGTTGTCGATATCCATCTCCTCGAGGATTGTGACGCCGTCGTTGGTGATGGTCACGTCGCCCATCGAGTCGACGAGCATCTTGTCCATCCCCTTCGGACCGAGGGTGGAGCGTACGGCTTCGGCGACCGCACGGGCCGCAGAAATGTTGTACTCCTGAGCGTCCTTGTCCTTCACTCGCTGGGAGTCCTCACCCATGATAATCATGGGCTGGCCTCCGCCTCGCTGTCGTTGGCTCATGGTCAACGAAAGATTGTCCGTGGTTCTATATAAATGTGTCGTAGCGTGTGGGGACGACGGACCGCACTCGCGGTCGACGAATCCGCCAAAACCGGATGCAAGCGAACCATCTCCACCAAATCGTGCGTCGGTTTACCATGACATGATGGACCGCGTTTTGCCGCCTTTATGTACCCATCCGGTGCCGACGGCAGTGAGACATGGGCCCGTGGATCAGGGAGCGTCGGCGACGAACAACCGAGCAGTCGCTGGCGTCGACGAACGACACACGTATTGGCGAGAAAAGGGCAGATCCGCAGACGCCTAGGGCAGGCGAGGAGAGAAAGGGGGTGTCGACGGGCGGGGGGTCAGTTCTCGGGGCGCTCACCACCGTCCGGATCAACCAGGTACTCGGCGTCGGCCGCGTCGGGCTCGGGGAGCTCGTCCGCATCGAACTCCGTCTCGGCGTCCCGGGAGGCGAGCCGGGACTCCAACTGCCGGCGTTTATTCCGCCCTTTCCGTTCGCGACCGGTTTTCGTGTCTGGCATCTACATCCGTGCTAACACCGCACACAGTTATCAACGTTTCGGGGGTGTGCGACGCCGCCCAGCGCACGCGACTAGTTCACGTGGTAATTACCCACACGCTTAACACGATTGCCGTCCAATAAAGCCGTGTATGGTGCGTACGGTTCCACCGAACGAGGAAGCACGGAGCGTCTTCGAACGCCTCGGCTACGCGGTCTCCGGCGACGGGCCGGAGTTCGTCGCGGAGCGGAAGTGGCGGTCCGTCCGGGTACGGACACTCTGCGCGGAGGATGCCGCCCGGCCGGGAACCCTCGACGGGGAGTATGGCCTCGAATGCCTCGTAACGTGGACCGACTGCGTCGACGAACTCGATCAGCGACTCAACGAACAGGCGCCCGAGGGCGAGTGGGCGATCATCAGCGTCGACGACGACGGCGAGTACGAAGTGCACCGGGCAGCGTAACGGACCACGGTGCGTAACCTGTCGGCGCCGTCGTGCGCCGGCGACGGCGCGTTCGTGGTCCCCCGACGCTCGACTGCGACGCACTCCTACCTTTTTACAGCCGACCGCCGAGCGCTACGCCATGCTGCCGCTCCAGTTCGGACTGATCGAGGAAGGGATCAACGGGTTCGTCGACGGCATCGCGAGCGCGATCCCACAGGTCCTCTCGGGCATCGTTTTCCTGCTGATCGCGGCAGTGCTTGCGAAACTGGTGATGATCGTCGTCCGGGTCGCCCTCGACCGCGCGCTGCCGGGGGAGTCGGACGTCTACCGGCGGTTCGTGAGCACGATCGTCGCCGCGTTCCTCTGGTTCGGCATCGCGCTCTCCTTCCTCTCGATCCTCGGCCTCGAACAGATCGCCGCCTCGATGGGAACGGCCGCCGGCTTCCTCGCCCTCGGGATCTCCTACTCGCTGTCGAATATGATCGCCGACGCCGTCGCCGGGGTGTACCTCCTGCGCGACCCGGACTTCATGCCGGGTGACCGAGTGAAAGCCGGCGACGTGTCCGGCACGGTCACGTCGATCGAACTCCGCAAGACGCGGTTCCGCGACGAGAACGACGACACGGTGGTCCGGGGCAACGCCGAGATCGAAAAGAAGTGGACGAAACTGGACGACGCCGAGGCCGCGGCGGCCAACGACGCCGACGGAACGGACGAATCCGGGACGGAGGCAACCTAACACGCGCCATCCGCCCGGGCGAGAGGCTTATCACGCTGAGCCGCGAATTTCCGGCAATGTTCGTCGGTCACGCGCTGCTGGCGTTCGCCCTCGTCGGCGGGACAGCGGCGGTGCTGACCGACCGCCGGATCGCCCTCCGGCTCGGGATCGTTGCCGCGGCGTTCGCGACGGTGCCCGACGTGGACATGGTGTACGCGCTGGTCGGCCTCGTCGGCGCCGAGGGCGGCGTGATGGGCACCGTCAGCTCGTTCTGGGCGGCCAGCACTGCCGTCCACCGCACGATCACCCACTCGCTGGTAGTGGCACCCGTCGCCGCCGCCCTTGCCGGGGCGTGGCTCCACGGCCGGCGTCGTGATGCGCCCGCGTGGCTCGCCGTCGCCGTCGTGCTCGGCACCGGACTCGGAACCGTCGCGACGCTGGTCAGCGGCGCCCTCGGCGGCGCCGTGATGGCCGTCTTCGTCGTCGCCGCCGTCGCCGTCGCGGAAGGCGTCGGGCAGTACACCGAGTTCGGCGCCCGAACGACGGCCGCCGTTGGCTTCGTCGGCCTGTTCTCCCATCCCTTCGGCGACCTCGCGACCGGCGAGCCGCCGGCGTTTCTCTACCCGCTGAACGCGCCGCTGGTCACCGAACGCGTCGCCCTTGCCGACGACGCGACGCTGCACCTGCTGGGCGCCTTCGGCGTCGAACTCGCCGCCATCTGGGCCGGCCTGCTGGTGGCGATGTGGCTGCTCGAACGCCCGGTTCGCGAGGCGATCGACTTCCGCGCGGTCGTCGGCGTCGGCTACGCGCTGGCCGCGCTCGCGATCCCCGCGCCGACGCTCGACTTCTCCTACCCGTTCGTGTTCTCCGTGCTCTCGGTGGGGATGATCGGCGCCGTCCCCCGGGTCCGGTTCCCGGACGTGGCCGTCGAGCGACCCGACGCCGTCAGCGCCGCGCTGACCGGGCTATCGGCGGTGACACTCGGCGGCGTGGCCTACGCTGTCGCGTACGTCCTGCTCTGAGTCGGGTTCTGGGCACCTTACAGGCCGAGCGCCAACGGGCCGAGCAACACCCCCATGAGGTACACCCGGCGCGCGCCGAGCCGGACCGCGAGGAGGCCGACGAGCGTCGCGAGCGCGAACACGGCGATCCCCGCCGCCCCGGCGAACAGGGCCGCGAGCACGATCAGCAGCCCCAGCACGGCGAGCGCCAGCCGTCGTTGGTCGAGCCGCGACACCGTCCGGAACGCCGCGTCGCCCAGCAGGCCGACGAGCACGAACCCCACCGCGGCCGCGACGACGACGACCGGGAGGAGCACCGCGAGCGAGAGCGGCACCCCGGCGTCGTCGACGGCGACGAGCACGCCGGACCGCGGCGTCCCGAGGGCGACGAGGGCGAACAGCGAGAACACCGCCGTCGAACTGTTCGCGCCGCTGGTGGCGACGACGAATCCCCGGAGATCACTCCGGGCCGGGACCGCGGGGAGCGAGACGGTCGCGGCGACGCCCGCCGAGACACCCGGGAGGTAGCCCACCGCTGCGCCCGAGAGCCCGCCTGCGGCCGCAGCGATCCCCAGATCCTCCGGCGGGATCGCGAGCTTGGCGTCGTCCTGCGCGGGGACGCCACCGCCGTGGACGGCGTCGAGGAGCACCGGCGCACCGAACAGCCCGCCGAACAGCGGTGCGAGCACGCCACCGGCGACGGGGCCGGAGAGCGAGAGTCCCAGTACCGCCGCGCCGAGTGCCGTCGCCATCCCGAACGCGACCACCCCAACGAGCCGAGCCGTGTGGGACGGTTCGGTCGTGAGCATGAGCGCGAGCACCGCGGCGGCGACGACGGGAAACCACGCCGTGAGCAGTGGCGCGAGTCGGAGCATCGCCCACGTCACCGGAAACGCGAGCAGCGTCGCGAGCGCGACGGCCACGCCAGAGCCCACCGCGGAGAGCCTGAGAGCTTCGCGCCCCCGCCCGCGGAGGACGAGTCGGTGCCCCGGAAGCGCGGCCGCCGCCATCGCGCCGTCGGGCACGCCCAGCGCGAGCGAGGGGACGATGTCGAGGAACGTGTGGACGACGCCGGCCGCGAGCATCGCCGCGCCGAGCGCGAGCGGGTCGACGGGGACGTGCGGCGCCGCGCCCGCGAGCAGCAGCGCGAAGTTGTTGGCGTGTAGCCCCGGCACCAGCCCGGAGCAGGTGCCGAGCAGACAGCCCACGACGGTGGCCACGACGACGGGGAGGAGGAGTTCTGGCTCGGTTCGGGGGCCGAGCGGGACGCCGGCGACGCTGCCGATGGCCGTCGCTCCGAGGGTGAGCGCGTCGACAGTCGAACCGGCGTCGGGCCACATCCGGGGGGGAGTGGTCCCGGTCTCCTACTTCAACGTTGGTGTGCTGAACCAGAAGGGCGGCGGGGAAACCGCTACGGCGGAGTCGCGGTACCGGACTCGGTTCCGGAGTCGGCGTCCGGCTCTTGAGGCGCCCGCTCGGGCGACTTCTCCCCGGAGACGAGGAAGTCGAGGAGGTTCCCGACTAGCTGTTCGTTGTCCGCGCGGTAGAGGAACTCCTGTGTCGCGACGCTGGTGTCGCCGACCGCGACGACGTTGCCCGACCGGGCGACGACGCCGTAGCTCCCCTCGCGGCGGGTCTGTGAGAGGGTGACCCCCTCCGCAGAGAGGGCGGTTTCGGCGCCGGTCACCGGCCGTGCCTCGTAGAGGACGACCCGGTCGACGCCCTCGGTGAGGTCGCCGTCGCCGGTCGGCGTCGCGGCCACCGCCCGGTAGTTGAGCGTGTCCTCGCCCTGGGTGAACAGGTAGCCGTTGTCGTAGGCCATCCCGTACTGTGAGAGCACGGGGCCGAGCGGGCTCGGGACGGCGCTGCTCCCGGTCGGTATCCCGAACAGGGAGACGGCGGGGCTCATCTTCTCGGGTTCGTTCATCACCAGCACGCGGCCGCCGGCGTCGCTGAACGCCCGAAGCCCGTCGAGTTCGGCCTCGGTGTAGCGGCTCTGGGCACCGAGCACGACGAACGCGTCGGCCTCCGCGAGCGAGGCGTTGAGCGACCGCCCGCCGTTCCGTCGGCCGACGTGATACTTCACCGTCGCGCCGTTCTCGGTCAGCGTCGTCACCATCGGCGCGAGCGCCTCGCGCTTGATGTCGGCGCCGTGGCCGGCGTCGATGACGACCACCTCACCGCTCGCGTCGGCGGACATGGTGAGTTCGCCGGCGTCTTCGGGCGCCGTCGCGACCATCTCGTCGGCGTTGAACGACGGCGCGTCGAGTTCGTCGACCGCCGGAGCCGAGCCGCCGGGGCCGCCAGTAACGGCGCCGAAGACGCCCGCGACCACGAGCACGCCGACGAAGAAGACGGCCCGGAGGAACGTACCGGCGTCAGGCATCGGCGTTCACCTCCCGTGCGGTGGTGGTGCTGTTGGCGTGAACGCCCTCGGGCGTCCCGTAGATCATCAGGAAGTGAACCGAGTCGACGCCCTGGTAGGTGTACGGCGCCCCCTGGCTGCTCGCGGTTCCGTTCGCGCTCCCGCCGAGCAGGCTCGCGAGCGATACCGGCTTCGCGGGGTCGTAGTAGTTCACCTCGTAGTTCGAAGTGCCGGCCGCCTCGGCCGCGCCGGCGATGGCGGCTTCGATGCCGCCGATCTCGTCGGCGTAGCCGGTCTGGACCGCCCGCCCACCGTGGTACGCCGAGGCCTCGGCGACGGTGGCGCGGGAGACGCTGATCCGGTCGCCGCGCTCGGTCATCACCGCGCCGACGAAGGCACGCTTCATCGACTCGAGGGCGGCGTAGTACTGGTCGCGAGTCATCCCGCGGTGGGCCTTGTCGGCGCCCGTCGTCGACTGCGAACTCAGCCCGTCGCCCGGGGCGACGCCGATGACGCCGACGTGGCCGACGATGCTGGCCGGCGTCACGTAGATCTCCTCGCTGGGGACGGCGGTGTAGTACGCGCCGGAGGCGGCGTACTGCCCGACGCTGGTGATCACGGGCTTCTCGTCGGCCAAGCGGTTGACCGCGAGATACATCTTCTCGCTGGCGGCGGCGCTACCGCCGGGGCTCGAAACCCGCAGCACGACCGCTTTCACGGAGCTGTCGGTGCGGAGTTGTCGGAGCTGTCTGACCGTCTCCTGTGCGCTCGGTCCGGTAATCGTCTCGTCGATGTCGACGACGGCGATCCGGTCTGGCTCGCTGCTCACGATCCCCGTCGCGAACGGGGCGATCACCGTCGCGCCGATCAGCAGCGCGACGATCGCCAGCACCGTGTACGACTGGAGGGCCGTGACGACTCGTGCGTCAATTGGGTTGTCCATGCGAATCGTTCAAACGATTCGGGGAGCGCAGCCTACCAAAAACTTCCGCTGCCACGACAGTTCCACCGATCGGGAACTCATGACTCGGCGGCTACTAGGCCCGGGCATCCTCGGCCGAGACCGTGATGACCGTGCAGTCGAGCTGTTCCTCCAGATACCGGCCCACGTCGGGCGACTCGAACAGTTTGTTGAGCATCTTCCGGAAGCGCCCGGCCTGTTTCGAGCCGATCACGACCACGTCGGCGCCCTCGTCGGCGACCTCCTCCATGATCGTCTCCTCGACGAGGAACCCCTGGCGGACGACGTACCGCGCGCGGTCGATCGGGCCGAGTTTGGCCTCGGCCGCCCGCTTGAGATCCACGCGGCTCACGTTGTGGTTGTTCTGGAACAGATCGACGTGCAGCACCGAGAGGTCGGCGTCACGCTCCTCGGCGATGCGGACGGCCTCCCGCAGCGTCGCCGCGGAGTGTTTGGAGAGCGGGTAGCGAACCGGGACGACGACCAACGTCATGCAGACATCTCCGCGGCCAGCCGACAAATGCGTACCCCTTCCGACAGCTCAGGGCTCGAACGCCATCCGCCCCTCCACGCCGACGGTCAGCCCGCCATTCCGGGCGTGTTCGGCCAGCACGTCGTGCTGGATCCCCACCTCGCCGGCGCGGTGGCGCTGTTCGATCGTCGGGAACTCGTGGTCGGAGTGAAGGAGGTACTCCGCGGTCGCGAGGGTGTAGCGCTGCTCCGGGTCGATCGCCTCGCCGTCGACGCGCGCCTCGAGCAGTTCGCCCGCGTCGTGGTCCCAGCGGATGCTGGCGCCGCTGAGGTGGGCGTGCCACCAGTGAGGCTCGCCGAAGTCGAGTTCGGCGCCGTCGGCCTCGCTGAACACCTCCAGCAGCTCGCGCCCGCTGAGTTCGACGACCACCACGGGCTCCTCGAACGGGAGCACGCTCACGAGATCTGCAAGCGTCACCTCGCCCGACAGCGGCGGGCCCTCCCGGATCCCGCCGCCGTTCTGCAGGCCAACGTCGGCGTCCGCGGCGGCGCGGTAGGCGTCGGCGACGAAGTTGCCGATCCGGGATTCGCCGCCGAACGTGGTCTCGTCGGTGCGGGCGAGCGGCTCGTCGACGGTCGCGACCGTCTCGGTCAGGCCGGCCGACTCCCGCCGGCGCTCGAGCGCGTCGGTCAGCGCCTCGTGGACGGGCCCTTCACTGGGGTCGATCACGCGGGCGCTCGCGGCGACGCCGCCGTCGCCCCGAGCCGCGGCCGCGTCGTCCGTCCCGAGTTCGACCTCGACGAACTCGTGGCCGTTCACGCCCGGGCGCGTGCAGAGCGTGCCGTCGACGTACTCGGTGCGGACGCTGTGGACGTGGCCCCCGAGGATGGCGTCCACGTCGACCCGGCGAGCGAGTTCGTCGTCGCCGCCCCCGAGGTGGGAGAGCGCGACGACGTAGTCGACGCCTTCCTCGCGGAGGTCTTCGACCGCCTCCTCGGCGGCGTCGTAGGGGTCAGTGAACGTGAGCGGCGCCGCTTGGGGATTGATCGAGTCGGTCGTGGGGTCCGTCAGGCCGAAGAAACCGACACGCTCCCCGTCGGCCTCGGCGATCGTCCACGGGACGACGCCTTCCTCGGCGCCGAAGGGATCGCCGTCCTCGTCGAGCGTGTTCGCGGAGACCCACGTGAACTCGCTGTCGGCGACGATCTCCCGGGTCGCGTCCGGACCGTAGTCGAAGTCGTGGTTGCCGAACGTGTCGGCGACGGTGTCGACGGCGTCGGCGAAATCGAGGATCTGCCGCCCGCTGGCCGCGAGCGAGACGACGCCCGGGGCGGTGGTGTCGCCGCTGCCGACGACGAGGGCGTCCTCGCCGTCGCGCTCGCGGATCCGGCCCGCGAACCGCCCCGCCCGCTCGGCGTCGTCGTAGAGGTTCTCGATATCGGAGTAGTGGAGGAGACGAACCATTCGGTAGTCGAGAGCAGTCGGCCAGCGGGCAAGAAGCCGTCGGGAGCGGTCGCACGCCCCCCGTTACGGCGTCAGTCCTGCAGTTCGAACGCGACTTCGACTTCCGCCTGGTACTCCCGGTCGTCGACGCTGGCGAGTTCGACGCCGAACTCCTTCACTTCGACCCACTTCACGTTGTTCAGCGTGTCCTCCGCGCGGTCGATGGCGTCGTCGGCCGCGGCGTCGAAGCTCTCGCTGCTCGATCCGATCAGGGTGATCTTCTTGTGAACCATCACGTGCTACTTCACAGGGCGAGCACATAAACTGGGTGGCCAGTCGGGCGCTCGAGCCTCTCGATGGTGGCCGACAGCTTTTGCTCCCCGTCGGCCCAAGGCCCGGTATGGATACCGAGAACACCTACGTCAACGCCCTCCTCGGCGCCGCGGTCACGGTCGTCTTCTCCTTCGCCGGCGTCTCGCCGGTGTTGGGTGGCGCGACTGCGGGCTTCCTCGAACGCCGCGACGGTGTGCAGGTCGGCGCGCTCGCGGGACTGTTCGCCGCCCTGCCGATGGCCGCCGTCGTGGTGCTGTTCGGCGGTTTCCTCTTCGCCTTCCTGGGGTTCGGTGAGCCGTTCGCCGGCGGGTTCGTGATCCTGCTGTTCGGAGTGCTGTTCGTCGCCGTCTACACGATCGCGCTCTCGACGGTGGGTGGGGTCCTCGGCGTCTACCTCGCCGAGGAGTTCCGTGACTAGCGCCCGCAACCTACGCGGGCTTCGGGATCCGTCGGTACTGGACGTAGCGCTCCACCGCGAGCCAGAGGCCGCCGATGGCCGTCCCGATCATGTTCGCGAACCAGTCGGCGAAGCTGAAGTACCGGCCGGCGAGTTGGCCTTGGACGAGTTCGAACGACTAACTCGCCGCGGGATCGAAAACCGATATTGCCACTATACAGCACGCAGGGACGACACCCGAATTGATGACGTGCATGCCCGGAATTCAGGCAGTCACTGAGAATTCGTCCAAGGGTCAAATCGGCGTCACACCCACCGTAACTGTCAACTGTTAGTGGCACCCACACGGAGTTGTCAGCGGGTTCCCGCTGACGCAGAGCCGGCCCGCAAACCACCTTTGGAAAGTCGCTGCCGAGGGGTCAGACCTGATTCACCGTCGCAGCGGCTTTCCGCTCCCCACCTTTTCACGTTGCTGCACCGATGTTCGGCGTGCTGTCGAGCATGACCACTGCTTCAGCGCTCGACAGTTGGTCGCGTTCGCCCTCGGGATTGTCGGCCACTGATCTTTGACTGCCTCGGGAGACGAAATGCAGCGATCTGGCGGGTCGAACGTCGCCCAGAAGTGCCCCTTTTGTGGGTACCGTCAACAACTATAGAGCCGCTACAGTCGTGAAAGCCACGAGAGACGGCGTCTACGGACGCTGTGCTGGTCATCGACGACCAGCACGTCGGCCGCAGACTATCGACGGTGGTCGGTGCCCCAGAAGACGCGACGTGGCCTCGGGAAGGTTCTCGAGAAAACGGGGGTATGATCGGGCCGCCGAGCGACCCTCTTGTTCAGACACCATATGCGGTTACACAGCCGGTGAGTAGGGTTTGCGAGTGTAGCATCCGGGAGCGACCAGCGGGAGCAAGCGGGTCTCCGGCTGATGGAGAAGCCGATCGTTGAATCGCGCCACCGCCGTTTATGCACCGTCTCTGTGTAGGGCCCGTATGCACACCAGACGGGTCGGGGAGGACCGACTCGAATCGCTCCGTGAAGCCCTCGTCGTGACCGGAGAGCGGGAGCGGTTGGACGTCATCGCGCCGTTTCGCGGCACCCCGTTCACGTCGATTCCCGCAGGGACGGAGGCAGACGTCGAGGCCGCCGTCGATCGGGCCGAGGCGGCACAAGCGTCGTGGGGCGACCGTCCAGTAACCGAGCGGGCGGCCGTTCTGGAGCGATACGCCGACCGGGTGCTCGATGCACAGGACGAACTACTCGATATCGCGCAGTTGGAAACCGGAAAGACCCGGCGGGACGCCTTCGAAGAAGTGCTCGACGTCGTCCAGACAGCCACCCATTACGCCGATGCCGGCCCGGAACTGCTCGAGAGTGAGCGTCGCAGTGGGGCCATCCCGGGGCTAACCAAAACTACGGTTCACCGGCGGCCGACGGGCGTCGCCGGGTTCATCGCGCCGTGGAACTACCCCGTCACGCTGTCGGTTTCCGACGCGCTGCCGGCGCTGCTCGCGGGCAACGCCGTGGTGTTGAAACCCGCCGAGGAGACCACCCACACGGCGCTCCTGGCTCGCCAGTTGCTCGTCGACGCCGGCCTCCCGCCGGAGCTGTTTCAGGTCGTTTCCGGGACCGGTGAACGGGTGGGGGCCGAGCTCGTCGACCGCGTCGACTACGTCTGTTTCACCGGCTCGACCGCGGCAGGGCGGCGTGTCGCCGAACGCGCGGGGCGTGCGCTCATCGACTGCTCGCTCGAACTCGGGGGAAAGAACCCGCTGTTGGTCCTCGACGACGCTGACCCGGAGAAGGCCGCTCGTGGGGCGATCCGTGCCTGCTTCCCGAACGCGGGCCAGCTCTGTATCAGCGCCGAGCGGCTCTACATCCACGAGTCGGTCTACGACGCGTTCTGCGACGCCTTCGTCGCCGAGACACGGGCCCTCGACCTCGGAACCGGGTTCGCGTACGGGCCGGATGTGGGGTCGCTGCAGTCCGCCGCACAACTGGAGAAGACCGAACGCCACGTGGCCGACGCCGTCGAGACGGGTGCCGACGTGCTCGTCGGGGGGCGGCATCGACCGGACGTGGGCCCGTACTTCTACGAACCGACGGTGCTCGAAAACGTCACGCCCGAGATGACCCTCTTCGATGAGGAAACGTTCGGGCCAGTGGTGAGCCTCTACCCCGTCGGGAGCGTTGACGACGCCGTCGACCGGGCGAATGATTCCCGATACGGGCTGAACGCCTCCGTCTGGACGGGTGATCGCGATCGGGGCGAGCGCGTCGCCGAACGCATCGACTGCGGCACGGTGAACGTCAACGAGGCCTACGCGGCTGCATGGGCGTCGCTGGATGCGCCGATGGGCGGGATGGGTGATTCGGGGCTCGGTCGGCGACACGGCGAGGAAGGGCTGTTGAAGTACACGGAGGCCCAGACGGTGGCGGTCCAACGGGGGATCCAAATCGGGCCGGGACCGCTTCCGGACGGCGTCTGGGCACGGGTGATGACCGAGTTCTCGAAGCTGCTCAAGCGACTTCCGGGGTGGGTGCGGTGACCGCCCCCGAGGTGTTCGTAACGGGGTTCCCCGGCTTCCTCGGGGCGTCCCTGCTCGAGCGGCTCGTGACGCGGACGGAGACGGTCCACTGTCTCGTCCAGCCGAAGTACCGGACGGCCGCCGAGGCCCGGGCGGCCGAGCTCGTCGGCGACGACTGGCGAGCGGACGTCCGCCTCTACGACGGAGACATCACCGAGCAGGGGCTCGGACTCGACGCCGCGGACAGAAGCGCGCTTCACGCCGCTGTCGGGGAGGTGTTCCATCTCGCTGCGGTGTACGATCTGGGCGTGAGTCGTGCGGTCGCCGAGGCGGTCAACGTCGACGGAACCCGGCACGTCCTCGAGTTCGCGACCGCGTGTGATGTCGAGGGGTTCCAGTACGTGAGCACCTGCTACGTCAGCGGCCGCTACGACGGCGTGTTTACCGAGTCCGATCTCGACGTGGGCCAGTCGTTCAACAACCACTACGAGGCGACGAAGTTCGAAGCCGAGCGCCTGGTGCAGGCGCGCATAGACGAGGGGTTGCCGGCGACCGTGTACCGGCCCGCCATCGTCGTCGGGCACAGCGAAACCGGGGAGACCGAGAAGTACGACGGGCCGTACTACGTGTTGCGCTGGCTGCAGCGCTGTCCGGGCGTCGCCCCGCTCCCGTGGTTCCCGGGCGCGGGCACGACGGAGTTGAACGTCGTCCCGTGGGACTTCGTCGTCGAGGCGATCGACTACCTGAGCCAGCACGGCGAGCCCGGGGCAGTGTACCAGCTCTGTGACCCCAACCCGCCGACGATTCCCGAGCTCACGCGGCTGTTCGCCGACGCCACGAACACCCGGGTGCTCCCCGTCCCGGCCAGCCCGGGCGTCGGGAAGCGCCTGCTCGGGACGCGAGCGGCCCGCTCAGTGACGGGCATCCCGCCGGCGACGCTCGACTACTTCACGCTCCCGACGCGGTACGTCAACCCCGCCACTCGCCGCGCACTCGCGGGGAGCGGCATCCGGTGTCCGCCCTTCGCCTCGTACGTGGACGTGCTCGTCAAGTACGCGCGCACGCACGACGCGCGGTCCGACGCGATGACGTGACGAGACGCAGGTCGGTGTCTCGCTGGCCGTGACGGGCGGGCGCACCGATCGCCGATCGAACAACTCGAAAACGAACGGGCTGCCGTCTACCCCTGCCCGACCATCGAGTCCTCGTCCGCCCACTCCGCCTCGCGGAGTTCGTACTTCTGGACTTTCCCGGTCGCCGTCGTCGGGAGGTTCGCGACGAACTCGACGCGGCGAATCGCTTTGTACGTGGCGAGGTGCTCGCGGGTGAAGGCCACGAGGTCGTCCTCGGTGACACCCGGGTTGTCGGGGTCACCGGACTCGGGGACGACGAACGCCTTCGGCGTCTCCCCCCACTCGTCGTGTGGCGACGGGATGACGGCGACGTCGCTCACCGCGGGGTGGTCGAACAGCGTGTCCTCGAGTTCGATGCTGGAGATGTTCTCGCCCCCGGAGATGATGATGTCCTTCTTGCGGTCCTGGATGGAGAGGAACCCGTTCTCGTCGACGACCGCGAAGTCCCCCATGTGATAGTACCCCTCGAGTCGCTCGGTGAAGGCTTCCTCCGTGGCGTCGGGGTTGTTCCAGTAGCCCTCCATCACCTGGTTTCCGCTGACGACGATCTCGCCGATCGTTTCGTCGTCCCAGGGGACGTCCTCGCCGTTCTCGTCGACGACCCGGACGTCGGTGCCGAGGAAGCCGATCCCCTGCCGCTTCTTCAGCGCGTAGCGGTTCTCGTCGTCGAGCAACCGGCCGGCCTCCGACGTGGTGATGAGGGGCCCGGTCTCGGTGGCGCCGTAGACGTGTATGAGGTCCCAGTCGAACTCGTCCTCGACGGTGCGGATGGTGGCCTCGGGTGGGGCGCTGCCGGCAGTCGCGGCGCGAACGTCCGCGTCCCCGGTGGTGTCGACGTCGTTGTTCGCGTGGTAGTCCTGGAGCATGTTCAGAACCGTCGGCGCCGCACAGAGGTAGGAGACGTCCTCGGCCCGGATGGTCTCGAAGATGTCGGCGGCGTCGACGCCGCGCGTGCAGACGTGGACGGCGCCGGCGCCGGTGATGGAGAAGATGTGCCCCCAGCCGTTGACGTGGAACATCGGGAGCGTCCAGAGGTACGTATCGGTGTCCCGGATGTTCTGGTGGTAGGCGACGATGTAGGAGTGCAGCGTCTCGTTCCGGTGCGTGCGACAGACGCCCTTCGGATCGCCCGTCGTCCCCGACGTGTAGTTGATCGTGATCACGTCGCTCTCGTCCATCGTCGGCCGGTCGTACGACGGGGCCGTGTCCGCGAGCCGGGCGTCGACGTCTTCCCAGTCACCCTCGACGGCGTCCGCATCGTTCGTGAGGAACGTCTCCACGGGAACCTCCTCGCGGATCGCCTCGATCTTCTCGGCGTAGTCGTAGTCCGCGTAGATCGCGGTGACGCCGGCGTCGTTCAGGATGTACGCGAAGTCCTCGGGCGTGAGGCGGTAGTTGAGCGGGGCGTGGATGGCGCCGAGCTGCATCGCGCCGTAGGCGGCTTCGAGGTGGTAATGCGTGTTCGGGTCGAGGACGGCGACCCGGTCGCCCTTCTCGACGCCGCGCCCCTGGAGGAGTGCGGAGAAGCGGTCGACCCGGTCGCCGAGTTCGTCGTACGTGAAGCGCTCGCCCGTGGCGGCGACGACGCCGGTCTCGTCGCCGTAGTACTTGCGGGCGCGGTCGAGAAAGTCAGTGACGAGGAGTGGTCGCTCCATCTCTGAATAATGCAATCAACGTTCGTGTGATAGCTTTTGGGTTGGGGACAAGTTTGGTACAGGAGCGCTCACGAGTGCCCTTCGGGAAGTTGAGCCCGATGTCGAGTCGTTGGGAATATGCACGATTACTTGCCGGGTGTTTCACCGCGATTAATGCCGAAGGGGTTTCAACAGAGCCGGAGTGAAGACCTTCTCAGGGACTGGGGCACGGCCGAGTTCGTGACTGGGCGACAGGGACACCGCGAAGCGAGCAGGCAGTTTTTCGTGCGCCTCGATGGGTGCGGCGCGTCCAAGCCGCCCTCTCGGAGGATGAGGGGGAACACCGCATCGACGTACTCCCGAGCCTCACCCACCCACGCGGGGAGGCGATGTTCGTCGGCGCCATCCTCCCCGCAATGCGTGCGCTCGCGGCCAACGGCGCGTTCGCCGGCGCCCGCGACGCTGTCTCGAACGGCGCGTACGGCGTGCCCGAGTCGGTCGATCCGATCGAAGACGAGCGTGCCGCCGCCGTGGAGGGCCTCCAGTCGGTGCTCGACACCGCGCCCGCGCTGCTCGCGCGCCGGCTCGCTACGTTCGCTTACTACCCGATTCGGAACGCCGACCGGTCGGTCACCGACGGCACCATTACCGCAGACGGGCGCGACCTCTACGCGCAGTACGCGCTGGCGAACCGCTTTGCGGCCGCCGCGCCCGCGGTGGTCAAGCGTGTCGGCAGTGCGCTTCAGGCGTAAGTCCCCGACCCAGTCCTCGGACGGCGAAAAACGCGTCCCTCAGTCCAGCAGCGCGTCCACGTCGGCGTGCTGATGGAGCAGCTCCTGCATCGTCGCGACGGTCGCCTCGTCGCGCACCCGGCCGCCGTGGATCAGCGACTCGATGCGCTCGATCGTCGTGATCGTGTCCGTCTGGACCGTCACCACGGGCATCCCCTGCCCCTCGGCCTCGCCGAGGATCGCCCCGGACGGTCGGTGGCCGCCCGTGAGCACGAGACAGTTGACGCCCGGCGCGTCGAGCGCCGCGGCCTGCACGTCCGCGCGGTCGCCGCCCGTGATGACCGCGGCGTCTTTCGTCCGGCGGAAGTGACTGAGCGCGCTCTCGCCGCTCATTGCGCCGACGAGTACCCGCTCGATCAGGGCGTCGGTCGGCGCACCGGTGTGCGACTCCGCGCCGAGTTCCTTCGTCAGGTCCGCGACCGTGACGCCGGCCATGGAGCGCTCCCAGGGGAGCACGCCCAGTACGGGCACGTCGCGGGACTCGAGGAACGGGACCACCTCGGTCTCGACCTCGTCGTAGGCGGCGCTGGTGACGGCGTTGAACACGACGCCGCGACAGCGGTCGCCCAGCGCCTCGGCGGCCGCGAGGATACCGTCCACATCGCCGGGCTCCTGGTAGCGGGCGACGAGCACCGCGTCGGTCTCCAGTAGGTCGGCGATGTCGCCGTCCGTGAGGTCGACGACAGCGCCCGTCGCGGGGTCGCCGGCGCCCTCGAGGATCATCGTCTCCTTCCCCTCGGCGAGGCCGTCGTACGCGTCGCGAACGCGCTCACGGAGCGCTGTCGTGTCCTCCTGGCCACGGATGGCGCCGGAGATGAACGTTGGGGAGTAGACGACCGGCTCCATCTCGTGCATCTCGGCGTCCAGATCCAGCAGCTCCCGCGCCAGCATCGGGTCGGCGTCGAGGGTTTTGCCGACGTTGCTCTGCAGGCGGGTCCCCTTGGGTTTCATGTAGCCGACCGTCGCGCCGCGGTCGACGGCGAGGCGCGCAAGCGCGAGCGTGACGGCGGTTTTGCCGGTGCCTTCGTCTGTCGAGGTTACGAGTAGCGAGTTCATAGTTGGTCTGGGTCGATGGTCAGTCGTACGTCGAGCGCCTGCACGCCGTCTTCGGTGGCGAGCAGCGGGTTCACGTCGAGTTCGAGGATGGCGTCGAAGTCGGTCACGAGCTGGCTCAGCCGCTGGATGGCCGCCTCGACGGCCGCCTCGTCCGCCGAGGGCCGGCCGCGGGCGCCACGGAGCAGCGGCGCCGAGTCGAGTTCGTCCACCATCTCGCCCGCCTCGCGCCCGGAAACCGGGGCGATGCGGACGCTCGTGTCCTCGAGCACCTCGACGAAGATGCCGCCGAGGCCGAACAGGAGCAGCGGACCGAACTGCGGGTCGCGGTTCATCCCGAGAATGGTCTCCGTGCCGGCGTCGGTGTCGACCATCTCCTGTACCTGGACGCCGAGAATGCTCGCGTCGGGCTGGTAGTTCCGGGCGCGGGTCATCAGCGTCTCGTAGGTGTCGGCGACGTCTTCCTGCGCGACGCCGACGGCGACGCCGCCGATGTCGGACTTGTGGAGGATGTCCGGGCTGACGATCTTCATCACCACGTCGCCGTCGATGGCCGCGGCCGCGGATTCGGCGGCCGCGGGGTCCTCGACGAGTTCGGAGTCGGGGGTCGGGAGGCCGTAGGCGTCGAGCAGGCCCATCGCCTCCACGCCGAGCCGTCTCGCGCCGCGGTCGGCGGCGTCGGTGAGGATCTCCCGGGCGCGTTCCCGATCTACGTCGAACTCCTCGGGGGCCTCGTAGCTCCGGCCCTCCACGTCCCGCTGGACCGACAGCGCGTCGAGGCTGCTCACGGCGCGGGCCGGGTCGAAGTAGTTCGGGATCCCCGCCTCGCCGAGCACGTCGGCCGCGGGTTCGGCCCGCTCGCCGCCCATGAGGCATGCGACGACGGGTTTGTCGTGTTCGACCCGCCGCTCGGCGATGACGGCGGCGAGCTCCTCGTAGTCGACGATCGCCGTCGGCGCGGAGATGACGATCGCACAGCCCACGCTGTCGTCGGCGAGGACGGCGTCCAGCGCCGTCTCGAAGCGCTCGATATCGGCGTCGCCGATCACGTCGACCGGGTTGTAGATGTTCGCCTCCTCGGGCATCGTCTCCTCGAGCGTCGAGAGCGTCTCGTCGGTGAACGACGCCATCGAGAGCCCCGAGTCGCCGACGGCGTCGGTCGCCATCACGCCCGGGCCGCCCGCGTTGGTGACGATCCCCACCGCGTCGCTGTCGGGCATCGGGAGCCCGTCGAGCGAGCGGGCGTAGTCGAACAGCTCCTGGACGTTCTCGGCGCGGACGACGCCCGCCTGCTCGAACGCCGCCTCGTAGGCTTCCTCGCTGCCGGCGATGGTGCCGGTGTGCGATGAGGCGGCGTCGGCGCCGGCCTCAGTCCGCCCGGACTTGACGACGACGACGGGCGTGTCCTGCGTGACTTCCCGCGCCGTGTCGATGAACTCGCGGCCGTCGGCGACGCCCTCGAGGTAGCCGAGGATCACGTTCGTCTCGGGGTCGTCCCGCCAGTGAGTGAGGAAGTCCGACTCGTCGAGGACGGCCTTGTTCCCCAACGAGACGACGTCCTTGAACCCGATCCCCTGGTCGTTCGCCCAGTCCAGCACGGCCGTGATGAACGCGCCGGACTGGCTCATGAACGACAGCGACCCTGGGAGCGCGTTCGACGGGCCGAACGTGGCGTTGAGCCCCTCCGGCGTCGAAAGCACGCCCAGCGAGTTCGGGCCGACCACGTTGAGGTCGTGCTCCGCGGCGACAGCCCGGAGCTCCTGTTCGCGCTGTGCCCCCTCCGACCCGGTTTCGCTGAACCCGGCCGTGATCACGACGACGTTCCGGACGCCCGCCTCGCCGGCCTCCCGGACGGCGTCGACGGCGATCGGCGGCGGCACGACGACCACCGCGAGATCGACGCGGTCCGGGACCGAGGCGACGTCCGGGTAGCACTGCTGCCCGAACACGCTGTCGCGACTCGGATTCACCGGGACCACGTCGCCCGTGAAGTCGGCGAGGTTCTGGACGATGGCGGCGCCGATCGAGCCCTCGCGTTCCGTCGCCCCGATCACGGCGACGCGCTCGGGCGCGAACAGACCGCCTATAGCTGCCTCCTCGTTCACGTCGATGGCGTCGCGCCGACGGCGCTTAAAACCGGGCCCGGGGTCTCAGCAGGTGGGAGTCAGAACGTGCCCGGTGATTCGGCTATCGACCCGAACGGCAGGCGAGTTCGGCCGAGATACCGAACAGCTCGCTACCCGGGTTGTCGACGATGGCGTCGCCAACGGCGTCATCGCGGATTACCCACACCTCCTCGAGATAGTGCTGGAGCGGGCCGATGGGTCATGACGAACCCCTCGACTGGCGTGTCAGGGGCGCTGCTGTCGACGCTTTGTCGGCGTCGCAAGGCGCCAGTGCTGGCCGTCTCCGTGCTCGTGTGCCAGTTCGGAGCGCTATATACTGCTCTCAGAGCTACAGATAAAAACTAGCAGCGACTAAGCCGACTCCCTCGTAACTATCTACCCGGATCCATGACCTTCTCAGCGGCCAACGGCGGCGATCGTTCCGACACGGCCACCGACGGTCGACGGTTCCTCACGTCCCCGGCTCCCGTCTTGCGGTTACAGTTCGTCGGTGGCGTCGCCGAGCCCGAGCGGGCGACACTGTATCCGGCGGACGTGGCCGATATCGACCGGATGGAGACGTGGCTCACTGTCGACGCGGGCGTCGTTCGGGAGCTCTCGAACTGTCGCTGAGAGCACTATATAGCGGTAACAGACAGTCCGTGGTGGGCCGTACCCCTCATATATTCGTTCAAGTCGGTTCGCGTTGAGGCCTCAGACGAAATGTGCGAGCCCACCAGCCTCGACCGGGAGCGGGTCGCGCAGCGGTTCGCCGCGCTCCGGGGAAGTCTCAGGACGGAACGGCGCCGAACCGCGGCCGAACGCCGAGCGTTCGAGACGTTCGCGGATCGCGTTGCGACCGTTGACTTCGCCGACGCCGGCTCGGGGTCCCCGCTCGGCGGTGGCGTGGGAGCGAGCCACGGGGGGACGGTGGTCTCGAACGGGCACGCTGGCTCCAAGCGGGACGCCCCGATCGCGTCGATCCGGCGCGCCTACGAGGAGACGGTGATGGCGGTCTCGTTTTACGACGACGAGTACGGCGACGACTACCGAGAGAGCCTGGCGGCGGAGTTCGGCCCGGCGGTCGCGACGGCGCTGACCGACCCCACCTGCTTCGGGCCCGCCGCGAAGGCGCCGTTGACTGCCGCGATCGATCGGGCGATTCGTGAGCGGGAGCACCTGATCGAAACGTGTGCACACGAGCGGGAGTCCGTCGACGCCGCCGGCACGCTGCTCCCCGTCGCTGCGGAACTCGACAGTATCGGGTCGCCCGATTCTGAAAGCGACTCCTTCGGCAGCCTCGAGGCAGACTGGAACCGGCTATCGCGCCTCGAAGAGCGCTGTGGATCGGCGGCAGCGGACAGGCAGTCAGCGATCAACGAGTGGCGGTCGCGGCACGACCTCCCCGTCGACGCCCCGGACGTCTGTGCGTACTTCTACGAGGCACAGGATTCAGCGTACCCGGTACTGGCAGCCTGTGCCGAGCTCGCTCAGCGGGCGACGACGCTTCAGACGGCCTACGAGCGGGCGATGGCGGAGTACTGAACGTCGGAGGCGGTTCTGTCGACGCAGCCGTTTCACAGCTCAGAGCGGGATCAAGGACTCAGTGGGTCGCCTGTCGTGATTTGCTCAGCAGCATGGAGTCGGTCGTGTGCCACACACGCGGTGATGCCGACCAGCGCGGCCACAATTCCAACGACTCCGAAGGGGGAGATCACGAGTTCGCTCCCGTCGGCCAGGAACACCGACGTGAAGACACCCAAAACGAACGAGCCGTGGAAAAACGTCGCAGCGAGTACCGACTGCGCCCGCACCGTCAGGTAGGTGTAAATCGGCGACCACGCCACGGTTGCAGCGGTCATGGAGACGATTCCGGCCACTGGCTTCCCGGGGAACTGGAGCCCGAGCAGAATGAGCGGAGTGTGCCAGATTCCCCAGACCAAGCCCGTCAATACCGACAGCTTCCAAAAGCCGAGTGGGGCCAACTCCGTGAGCAACAGCCCCCGCCAGCCGAGTTCTTCGCCGAAGGCAGCAAGCGCAAAGAGCGTCCCACCGAGGGCGAGCCCAAGCCCGAGCAGGAGAACGGCGACCGGAACGCCAGTCGCCTCCAAATCAGCGATCGTGGCAGCGGCCTCCCCCTCCGAAAACCCGAGTTCGAGTAAGAACGCCGAATAGTCGGCTGTAACCGCCGTCTCCGGAAGCATGGCCCCGATGCCAATCATCACCGCGGTTAGCCCAGCCGGGGCGATCCAGGCGAGGACAATCCACCGAAGGCGCCCGCGGGACAGTCCAGTTCCTTGCCGAATCGACGCTCGGCGGATTCGGAGCAGGGTAATCACCGCGATCGCCGGCGCCCCCATGAAGATGATTGTGCCGAGGCCCTGCCCGCTACTACTGCCGAGATCGATATCGGCGAAACCGAGTCCCGCAAGCCCACCCCAGGAGATGGCGAACGTGAGGAGAAGAAACCCCGAGACCATTCGAAGGTCTACCGAGGGTAGTTGTTCTGGTCTTTCTGACATGTCCAGATGTTCGTTCAATTCACCAATAATACTTGGGAGCGAACAGTTTCCGCGGCAGATATCGCTATTCCACGACCTGAGAACGGCCTTACAGAACGACTACCCATCGACGCGTACGGGCGTGTATGAGACCAGAAAACGAGTGGTTCAAGCCAGAGAAACTGCGGGTGTACTACTTCCTGTACGAAGCCGTTGGCGTCGTCATCCTCGTCGCCGTGGGTGCGTTGCTCGCGTCGCTCGGCGTGTTGGCCGACGCTCCCCGCTGGGTCGTTGGGCTCGTGCTTGCCGTTCCGCTGGCCGTGTTCGTGTTTCTGACGTGGTGGATTCCGGCATTCTACCGGACGACCGCCTACCGACTCACTGACGACGAGATCGAGTACCGACGCGGCGTGTTCTTCCAGCAGAAGACGACCGTGCCGTACAACCGAATCACCAACGTCAACGCTGCGCAGGGCCCGATCCAGCGACTGGTCGACGCTGGCTCCGTCGGTATTCACACGGCAGGCTACGCTGGGCAGACGGGAGCCGAACTGACACTAACCGGTGTCAGCGACTACGGAGAGATCAAAGATCAAGTGTTGGCGAAGGTGCGACAGCGTCGCCCGACAGCCACCGAGGGCGACGACGACACGCTCGACGACGAACGGGCCGCGATCGATCGGTCGTCGACGCTGGGCGGCGAAGAGTTGAACGAACTGCGCCGCATTCGGGAGCTCCTCGAGCGGGAGTTCGGCGGCTGAAGCAGCGTTCGATACGGAGTGTTAGTTTAGTAGTGCGAGGCCATTCAGATCGAATCAACGTGTGTCCTGCCTCTCGCGTCACTCATTCATCGAGATTGCTCGATACATCGGGGGTGTATGCGACTCCATCGACCAGAATCCGTGAACCGTGGCCGACCGTGACTTGGTGGTCGGAGAACTGGAACGTGAGGCTCCATTCTCCCCGATCCTGTTCGGCCAACGCAGCCAACGCTCCCGGATTGATGTACTACGCCATCCACGACACGCAGCTGACCGCATCGGCGTGCTCAGCGTGACCGACGGCGCGGTCGTCGCCGAGTTCGAGCGGCAGTTTCAGGCGCTGTGGCGTGAGGCAACGGTGCTGCAAGAGTGACGCTCGTCGGGAGTCGGAGCAGCGGCGTCGAAATGGGAGTTCAGCGACGGGCCGACCACGGGAGCACCGGATGAAGATAGATTATTGATGCTTCGTCTGTCACCTCCCGTACGCGATGCCCTCCATCAAAACGCGCGGTCTAACCAAGCGCTTCGGCGACGTGGTCGCCGTCGACAACCTCGACCTCCGGGTCGAGTCGGGTGAAGTGTTCGGCTTCCTCGGGCCCAACGGCGCCGGGAAGTCGACGACGATCAACATGCTGCTCGATTTCGTCCGGCCGACCGCCGGCGAGATCAGCGTCCTCGGCCTCGATCCACAGACGGAGCCACGCGCCGTCCGGGAACGCATCGGCGTCCTCCCCGAAGCGACCGGGTTCTACCCACAGGATACCGCCCGGGACCACCTCCGGTTCGCGATCGCGATGAAGCGGACGGACGACGATCCCGATGCCCTCCTCGAACGGGTGGGGATCGCCGATGCCGCCGACCGCCCCGTCGGTGGCTTCTCGAAAGGGATGCGCCAGCGACTGGGGCTCGCTGTCGCCCTCGTCGGCGCCCCCGAGTTGCTCATCCTCGACGAGCCACTCGGCGGGCTGGACCCGGCCGGGGCACGACTACTCCGGGAAGTCGTTCGCGACGAGCGCGACCGCGGGGCGGCCGTCTTCTTCTCCAGCCACATCATGGACCAGGTTGAGACGGTCTGTGACCGAGTCGGCATCATGCACGACGGCCGGCTCGTCGCCGCCGACACGATCGACGTACTCCACGCCGAGGCGGCGACGCCGGCGACGGTCAGCGTGTCGGTCGACACAGTCCCCGAGGGGGTCGAAGCCGACCTCACGGCGCTCGACGGTGTGTCGGCAGTGACGACTGAAGACGGCTCGATTCACGTCGAGTGTGCCGACTCGGCGACCAAAGCGGATGTGGTCGCCCGGCTCGACGCGGCCGGGGTGGCGATCCGTGACCTCGATACCGGGGCGCCGTCGCTCGAGGAGCTGTTTCTGGCGATCACTGGCGGTTCGGTCACGGCGGAGGCGAGCACCGAATGAGCCGCATCCGCGCGATCGCTCGCGAGGACGTTCGCCGCGCGTTCCGTCGTCGCCTCGTCTGGGGCGCGATCGTGCTCCTCGCCGCGATGTTCCTCCCGTCGACGGGCGGGAGCGCGAAGCCGGACCTCTACACGATCCAGGAGTACATCCTGCTCCTCCCGCTGGACCTGATGACGTTCTCGCTGGTGGTCGTCGCCGCCGTCGGGTACAGCGCCGTGGCGAGCGAGCGCATCGACGGCACCGCTCGGTTCGTGCTCGGGCTCCCGGCGACGCGGCGTGATCTCGTCCTCGGAAAGCTCCTCTCGCGGGTCGGGATCGTCGTCGCGTCGCTGGTCGTGATCCTCGTCGTCGCGAACGGCCTCGTCTACCAGGGCTACGGCCGCGCGTTCCTGCTTCCGTTCTGGGTGATGGGCGGCTGGATGCTCGTCTACGTCGGCGTCTGGAGCGCCGTCGCGGTCGGCTACTCGGCCGCGTTCGACTCCCCCTACCGGACGCTCGCGGCGCTGGTCGTGACGTACGTCGTGTTCAGTTTCAACTTCGGCGTGTGGCGTGTCGTCGTTCGGCCGCTGTTCTCGCTGCTGGTCACTGGATCGCTGGACGCGCCATCGTACGAGACGCTCGCAACAGCGCCGCTGTGGCTCCAGGTGGTCGAACGGCTCAACCCACTCGTCGACTTCTGGGCGGCGATGCGCTGGTCGATCCAGTCTGTCGGCCCGGGGGCGCCGACCGGCGGGGCGCTCCCCCACGTGCTTGGGACCGGGATTTTCCTGCTGTTCGGGATTCTCCCCCTGTTGTTCGGCATCCGTCGCTTCGAGCGGGCGGATCTCGGTGGCGAACAGCCCGGCTTCCAGTTGGGCGATACGCTCTGGCGGGCGCTGTGGGGGACGCGCGAGACCGAGACTGCCCGTTCGAGAGTGTCCCGTGCACGAACTCGGCTGGCGCGAGTCCGCGAACTCGCTATCGCGGACCTCAGGCACACCCTCCAAGACTGGGTCATCACGGGGGCGCTCGTCGTCACACTGTTGCTTTCGGGACCGGCGCTCTGGAGTGCTGTCGACGCGAGCACGGTCTTCACCGACGTGGAGGTGCTTACCCGGATTCCGTACTCACTCCAACTGTCCATCGTCGTCCTCGGGATCGCCGTCGGCCACAACGCCATCGCGGGGGAACGAACTGCGGGGACCGATCGGCTCCTGCTCGGTGTCGGGGTGACACGCGCCGAAGTCGTCCTCGGAAAACTCCTCTCACGGATCGGGATCATCGTCGCGATGCTTCTTGCGATCCTGTTGGGGACGGAGCTGTTGGTCGTGACACACCTCGGGCAGCCGTATCCGGGCGCATTCATCGCGCTGTCGGGGTGGACGCTGCTGTTCGCGACTAGCTGGACCGTGATTACGACGGGGATCTCGGCGGCAGTCGCGTCCCGGTATCGGTCACTGGCCGTGATCTTCGGCGTCTACCTCGTGTTCGGTCGGCTCTGGGACGAGGTCGTGCTCCCCCTCGTTGCGTTCGGTGTGACCGGGCAGTTCTCGACCGAGGCGTTCACGGGGGGCGCCGATCCACCGACGTGGTTACAGTACAGCGACAACCAGAACCCGTTCGTCGCACTCGAAACACTCCAGGATGGCCTGTTCGAACTGGCTGGGTACGGGACACCGCACACCGAGCTGGTCGTGCCGCGGGTGCTGTACAGTCTAGGGGTCGTACTCGTGTTCGCGGGCGCGGCGTTCGCGATCGGGACGCGACGATTCGACCGGAGCGATCTCGGCTAGACGTCGACGCGACTGCAGGCTCTCAGCTCCCGTGCCGGAGCGAGCCGCCAGCAGTGTTCGCCGTCGATTCAGGCGAAATCGACGCCGCTCGGGCGCGCTTTGACGTACACGCGCAGCTCGAGTTCCTCGGGACAAGAGCGCTCCACCAGTTCGACGAAGTCGAGCGACGTGTACTCCTCGGGGGCGTACTCCGGGTCGCGGAGACCGACAGCGGCCGTCCCGTTTGCGTCGGCGTCGGCGACCCGGTTCGTTCGCCGGCGTAGTTTGTCTTCGAGCTCTTTTCGGGGACCCATCGTCTGGATATGTTGTATTCTGGACTAATAGCGTTTACGCCAAATTTTGGTGGCAACGCCCCTCAGCTGCGGATCGCGCGTTGGCAGGATCTGCTAATACAGAACTCGCTACCGAAACCGGGTAAGGGACAGGCGCTATGCCGATCGTGGGTGGGACTGTTCAGACGGTATCGAACAGCTCGAAGGACGTTCCGGGGCATCCGACCCGCGCCGGCCGATGTAGCTCCAGGACTACTCCTCCATCCGGTCGCGCGTGACCGTCTCGTTCGGTTTTGTCCGCGTCCCGGCGCCGAGTTTCACGCCCGCGTTCAGACTCGTGTCGATGCCAGTCTTCGTCCCGTCGCCGACGACGACGCCGAACTTCCGTCGCCCCGTATCGACCGACTCACCCTTCACGCGCACCCGGACACACTCGTCGTCGTGCCGGAGGTTCGCGACGGTCGTCCCCGCGCCGAAGTTCACGTCCCGGCCGAGGACCGAGTCGCCGACGTAAGAGAGATGACCGCAGGCGGTGTCGGCCATCAGGATCGAGTTCTTCACCTCGACGGCGTTGCCCACCCGCACGTCGGGGCCGATCACGCTCGCCCCGCGAACGTACGCGTTCGGTCCCACGTCGGCGCCCGACTGGATGACGACTGGCCCCTCGATGTACGCGCCGTTCCGGACGCGGGCCCCTTCCTCGACGACGACCGCTCCCTCGAGCGTCGCACGCGGCTCGACCGTGCCGCGAACGTCCTGCTCCAGCCCGTCGAGGAGGTACTCGTTCGCTTCGAGGAGTTCCCAGGGTCGGCCAACGTCGAGCCACGTCCCCTCGTACTCGACGGCGGTCACGTCGCCGCCGGCGTCGATGTAGCGCTGGATCGACTCCGTGATCTCGTACTCGCCGCGCTCGCTCATCTCGGTCGCCTCGACGTGGTCGAACGCCGACGGCTCGAACGCGTAGATCCCGAGATTGGCGAGCTCGGTCGGCGGGTCGGCGGGCTTCTCGACGACGTTGGTCACGCGCCGGCCGTCGAGCGCGACGACGCCGTAGTTCCGCGGGTCGGCGACGGGTTTGACCGCCATCGCGCTCCCCTCGGTTTCGGCGAGGGCGGCGACCAGTTCGGGGTCGATCACCACGTCGCCGTTCAGGACGAAAAAGCGCTCGTCGACGTACTCCCGTGCCTGTTCGACAGCGTGAGCGGTGCCGAGCTGTTCGTCCTGCGTGACGTACTCGACGGGGGAGCCGGCGTACTCGTCGCCGATGGTCTCGCGGACCTGGTCGCCCTCGTAGCCCACGACGACGACGTAGCGGTCGACGTGCTCGGCACAGGTGTCGAGGACGTGTTCGAGCAGCGACTTCCCCGCGGCCGGGAGGAGCGGCTTCGGGCGACGCTCAGTGAGCGGGCGCATCCGCGTTCCCTGGCCGGCGGCGACGACGACGGCGACAGTCATTGTTGGGCCGACGAAGAGGAGCGCCTTTGGCGTTCCGTTCGAGTGGCGGCGGACGAGTCTTGACAGCCCTGCTGTCTCCGCAGAGGCGAAGCTCCGGAGGAACCTGTTCGACAGCCGTCCTGCTAGCCGTAATCCTTATTTATATACAATTTCAACACAAAGTATGGCAGAGGCTGAGTCTCCCCCTGACAAGACCACGGTGAACATCCGGATCACGGAGACGTTCCTCGAGGACGTCGATACGACGTGGGAGCAACAGGGATTCAACAGCCGGAGCGAATTCATCCGGTTCGTGCTTCGCGATGCGCTCAAGCATCCCGAATTCACCCGCGCGGACCTGAAGGCGATGCTCACCAGCGAAGCAGAGATTCGGGAGGGGCGAACCCACAGTAGCGACGACGTGAAGGCAGCTTACGGTCTCGAAGAGCCGACACGCGACAGCGATGAGTGAATGGGACTGGGAACTCACGGACACCGCACGGCGTGATTTCGACGGGCTGGACGATCACGCACGCGACCGAATCGCCAGTAAGCTCGACGAGGTGGTGAACGACGAGTGGCGAGAGCCGCCCGACCATCTTGAACCGCTGCAGGGGACACCTCATCAAAAGCTCCGAATTGGTCAATTCCGGCTCGGATGTCGCACAGACCGAACCGAGCAGATCATCTACGTCTTACGAGTTCGGAAACGCGGTAGCGATGCGTATCGTAGTGACGACGATTGACCACTCCGGAAAAGCGCTCTTCTAACCGATCGGTCTTGGTTCGTGGCCGACGTCTGCTGTTCAACAGCCCCGAATGAGCAGAACACCGAGAGCGAACGTGATTGAGACACGGCCGGCGCTACCGAACGAGTGAACCGCAGAAATCGTCGACGGCCTTACAGGCGGCCGACGGAGTCGACGTCGATACTCTCGACGCCTTCCACGTCGCTGAACGCCTCCTCGACGGCCTCGGTGCCACCGGCGTCGTCAGGGACGATCACCGTCGGCAGCAGCGCGACGAGACCGAAGGCCACATCCTCGCGCTGGTAGCCACGGATCTCGGCGCCCTCGGGGAGGGCGGCCTCGAGTCGATCCTCGAGTTCGTCGAGGTCGACGTCGGGGCTCTGGGGCATGACCTTGATCTTGGCGGCAACGTCACCCATCGTTAGGGCCCCCTGAACCCGCAGTCCGGGCACTCGTAGAGGTTGCTCTGCTTGCGACACTTGGCACACCGGAAGATGACGGTCCCGCACTCCGGGCACTTGAACCGGGCCGCGTTGGTCCCCGTGACGGAGATGCCACAGGAGACACAGGCGCGATCTCCCGTCGTATCTGCTTCGCTCATGTGCATGAAGCCGGGCGCGTGACGTTTAACCGTTACCTTCCCCGGCCGAGCCGGCGGAATCGCTCGCCGCGGCACCGTCGACGACCCACCAGCGCCGCGAGACACGGCGGGGATGGCGTGAGACGACGCCGATGCGCGCCCCCACAGCGCGACGCCGTCACACGCCATCGGTAGCTCTATTTCTCGACAGGCGAACACGATTCAGGTATGCGACGCCCTCCACGCAGTGCGACCGACTCGCGACGACAGTTCCTGAAACGCGCCGCGGCCACCCTTGGGGTCGCCGGCCTCACCAGCACCGCTGGCTGCCTCGGCGACGTGCGCGACAACGTGTCCCCGCCCGCGACGGCGATTGGTGGCACGAGTGCGATCGCCGAGACCGCGCTCTCGAAGGACGCGTTCGACGCCTACGCCACTCGCCAGCGCGAGCAGTACGGCGATCACGGCGTCTGGGGCGCCGCCGACTCCGAGCCCGAGCACGACCTCCAGTTCGTCGGCGCGTGGACGCGCACGATCGGGCTCACCACGGCGGGCGACCCGAATCCACAGCCCGAGGACGTGCGTGACCTCCGCGCCGTCGCCGACAGCGTCGTAGCCGCCTACGAGATCCCCGAGCGCTCGACCGACGACAAACAGCACTACCAGCTCTGGCTGTGGGCGGCAGGCCGACTCCCGGGGAGCGCCGACGACGGCCCCGTCGCGGCGACGCCCGGGCTCCGTCGCGTCGAGGTCGGCGTCGAACTCACCGGTACAGACGCCGAGATGGGGGCGTACACGCCCGGGAGCGATCGCTCGCGTGGCCCGGTCACGATCGCCCCCACGTCACCCGGATTCGACGGCCTGGCAGCGTCCATCCCGCTCGAGACCGGGACGGTCCGAGTCGTGCCCGAGCGAACGGGGTTCGACGAGAACGCCTACGCGGTCACCTGGCACGGCGACCACGACGGCCAGCAGGCGGTCGCGGCCACCTGTGAAACGGCGTGGCGCGGGGACGACGCCCCGCAGTTCGATCTCTCGGTTCGACTGGCGGCGGATCGCCGACGAATCTGACTCGGGCGAACCATTTTCCCCGTACCGCTGAAAGACGAGAGTATGGATACGGCAGGGCTGGGGCTCGTCGAAGGAGAGCGCGCGAACGCGCTGATAGCGTGGGCCGTGCTCGGCTTCCTCCTCGCGACTGGCGCCCTCGAGCTCCTGACCGGCCAACTCGTCTGGGCGGGGTTCGTGCTCGTCGTCGTCGCGCTGGGCGCGCTCCCGGCCGTCCGCAACCGGAACTGGCAGACGATGCTCCCGTGGGAACTGCTCGCGCTGGCAGCGCTCCCCGTCGGCGGGCGGGTGTTCGTCGCCGGGCAGACCGTCGGCCAGATCACGCTGACCGGGCGGGTGACGACGTACGTCGCCGTCGCCGCGGTCGCGCTGATCGTCGCCGTCCTGCTCAATCGGTTCACCGCGACGCGGATGAACGACCAGTTCGCGGTGGTGTTCGTCGTCATCACCACCATGGCGGCCGCGGGCATCTGGGCCGTCGCCCAGTGGCTCTCAGACATCTACCTCAACACGGGGTTTCTCGACCGCCCACACGCCGAGGAGGCGCTGATGTGGGACTTCACGGCTGCCACGATAGCGGGCCTGTTCTCGGCGCTGCTGTTCACCTACTACTTCCGACGGCGGGCCAACGGCCGAGCCGGCGGCCTGGGCGTCGACGGCCCACTCCTGGACGGGGGTGAGCCGTAGTGAGGATCCGCGACTGGATCGGCCTCTCTGATCGCCAGCAGCGCATCGCCGCCCAAGCGATGCAGTACGGCCTATTCGGGATGATTGCCGTCGGCTTCTACGAGGGCAGCGTCGGCGTGATGGTCAACGCCGGCGTCGGCTTCGTGGTGACGTACATCCCCGCCCTCCTGGAACGGGACTACGACATCGAACTCGATCCGGCGCTGGTGCTGTGGATCACGCTCGCGGTGTTCCTCCACGGGTTCGGCACGGTCGGCCTCCCGGGCGCCGAGGCCCACCCCTACCGCGCGGTGCCCTGGTGGGACCACATGACCCACACGTTCTCGGCCAGCCTCGTTGCCGGCGCGGGCTACGTGACGGTCCGCGCACTCGACGAACACACCGACGCCGTTCGCTTCCCCCCGCGGTTCGTCTTCGTGTTCATCCTGCTGTTCACGATGGCGTTCGGCGTGTTCTGGGAGGTGATCGAGTTCAGCATCACGCTGGTCGCCCGGGCGACCGGCGCGCCCGCGGTGCTCACCCAGTACGGGCTCGAGGACACGATGAAGGACTTGCTGTTCGACACCCTTGGCGGCATCGTCGTCGGGCTCTGGGGCACCGCGTACCTGACCGGGCTCACCGAGTCAGTCACCGACCGTCTCCGCGCCCGCAGCGGGCCCGAGTAGCCGACTGATCCAGTAGCGACCAAACGACCGCTCCGTCGCCGGCGAAACAAGCTGCCCGGTCGCCGGCGAACCGACCGCCCCGTCGGCACCGGGACGATCACCGACCGGAACCGTGATTCCGTGGGCGACCGATCCCCGCGTATGGTCGACACCGCCCTCCTCTGGATCGGGCTGCTCGCGCTGGTCGTCGTCGCCGGCATCGCCGTCGCCGCCTGGCAGTTCGCGGCGACCGGGGAGCGACCCCTGCGCCCGCTGGCGATCGCCGCGGTCGCGTTCGCCGGCGTGTTCCAACTCGGGCAAGCGAACGGCTACTTCCGGCCGACCGCGGCGGCAGTGCTAACCGCGGCCTGCCTGCTCGTCGCGGTCGGGCTGCTCGCCGCCGAGTTCCGGCACGACGACTGACGCCGTCACTACTCGAGGAAGAGAACGGAGAGAGAAGCGCCGCGTTACGCCTCGGCGAACGTGTCGTCGTAGTCGCCGGCGTCGATGCGCTGTTTGAACGTGCGGCCGTCCTCGCCCTCGATAGTGACACCGAGGGAGACACACGTGCCCGCGACCTCCTTGGCCGCGTTCTTGGTGTCGTAGGCGAGCAGGTCAGACGACTTCTGCTCGGCGATCTTCTTGAGCTGCTCGGCGGTTAGGTCGGCAACGAAATCCTCCTGAGGCTCGCCCGAGCCGGTGTCGAAGCCGGCCTCGTCCTTGATCAGCTCCGCCGTCGGCGGGACACCGACCTCGATCGAGAACGAGCCGTCGTCCTCGTAATCGATGGTGACGGGGACCTCCATCCCGTCGAAAGCGTCGGTCTCCTCGTTGATCTCCTGCACAACCGCCTGCACGTCGACGGGTGTCGGACCCAGCTCGGGGCCGAGCGGCGGGCCAGGATCGGCCTCACCGCCCGCGACGAGCACTTCGATGGTTCCAGCCATACCCGAAAGGTGCCCGGCGCGCCGTTTAACGGTTTCTTTCCGGATCCGACCCGGAGCGACAGCGGTTTGGCCCTGCCGGGTACAGCAATCGCCGTATGCGCTCCCGCGCCCGAACGCTCGCACTCGTCGCCGGCGGCGGGTTCGCGGGCGCGAACGCACGCTGGCTGCTCGCCGTGGCGCTCCCCGACCTGGGCGGCACGCTCGCGGTCAACGTCCTCGGCGCGTTCGCGCTGGGCGCCGTCGTCGCCACCGTCGCCGCGGGTCGGCTCAACCCGGCGGTCCGTCTGGCGCTCGCGACGGGGTTTCTCTCCTCGTTTACGACCTACTCCACGTTCGCCGTCGAGTCGGCGCTGGCCGGGTCGCCCGCGCTGATGATCGGCAACGTCCTCGCGAACTACGCACTCGGCTTCGCTGCCGCCGCAGCGGGCTTGGTCCTCGCGCGCCGAGTCGTCGACGCCGACGACGCCAGCGCCGGAGGTGAGTCGGCGTGATCGCCCCGGCTCCCCTCCTCGTCGGTCTCGGCGGCGCTCTCGGCGCCCTGCTTCGCTACGCGGTCGGCGAAGCGCTCGCCGACGCCGACACGGCGTTCTCGGCGTCGACGCTCGCGGTCAACACGCTCGGCACGTTCGCGCTGGGACTGCTCACGTTCGCCGGCGCCGGCGACGACACGGTGCTCCTGTTCGGCACCGGCACCTGTGGTGCGTTCACGACGTTCTCGTCGTTCGCGGTCGAGACTGTCCGGACCTGGGAGAGCGGCGATCGAGCGATAGCGGTGGGGTACGCGGGCGGGACGCTCGTGCTGGCGGGGATGGCGCTCGGGGTCGCGTGGCTGCTCGTCGGGTGAGGAGAACGTTCTTCGGCCGTGCCGGTCGAACAGGTCGCATGGATCGGGACCGACTCGTTCGCGTCACGTTCGGGGTTCTACTCGTACTGGGCGGTGTGGGCATCGTCGTCGGGACCGCGACGGATCAGGATGCCTCCATCAGCGCCGGTGCCGCGGTCGTCTGCCTGATCAGCGGCGCAGCGATAGCGTACTCGAAGCGGACGACTGGCAGCTGACTCGGCCGCCTAGATATCCACTTCGAACGGCTCGTGCGCGTCGGCGCGCTCGGCCATCCCGGCACAGAGATCGGCGACGGCGTCCAGATCCTCCGTGTCGACCACTTCGACCGGCGTGTGCATGTACCGGTTCGGAATCCCGATGTTCAGCGACGGCACTCCACCGCGCTGGGTGAACACGCCGTCGGCGTCGGTGCCCGTCCGGCTCCCGGCCGCCTGGAACTGGTAGTCGACGTCGTCGTCGTCGCCGGATTCGCGCGCCAGGTCGACCAGCTTCGGGTGGTTCGCGCTCCCGCGGCCGACGACCGGTCCCTCGCTGAGTTCGACCGGCCCGCGGTTGCTGCCGGCCACGTCCGGATTGTCGGTCGCGTGGGTCACGTCGACGGCGACGTAAGCGTCCGGATCGATGCCGAAGCCGACCATCTGGGCGCCCTTCAGGCCGACCTCCTCCTGCACCGTCGAGACGGCGTACACCGTCGCGTCGGCGCCAGCCTCGGCCGCGCGGCGCAGCGCCTCGGCGGCGACCCAGGTGCCCACGCGGTTGTCCATCCCACGAGCCGCGACGCGGCTGTTCGCGAGCTCCTGAATCCCGGAGGAGAACGTCACCGGGTCGCCGATGGAGACGAGATCCTCGGCGTCGTCGTCGTCCGCCGCCCCCACGTCGACGAACTGCTCGCTGATGTCCTCGTACTCCTCGTCGCCCTCGCGCAGGTGGATCGCGGTCTGGCCGATGACCCCCTGGACGGGCCCGTCGTCGGTGTGGACCGTGACGTGCTGGCCCTTCGAGACCGTCCGGTCCGAGCCCCCGACGCGGGCGATGCGGAGGAACCCGTCGTCGACGATGTCGCGGACGATGAACCCGATCTCGTCGGCGTGGCCGCCGACGGCGAACTCCGTGTCGACCTCGTTGTCGCCCTCGTGGACCGCGATCGCGTTGCCGTACGCGTCGGTCTCGACGCGATCGGCGAACTCGGAGACGTAGTCGACCCAGACGCGCTGGCCGCGCGTCTCGAAGCCGGAGGGACTGGGGGTAGTGAGCAGTTCGTCCAGGAACGCCCGCTGACTGTCGTCCATACGCCGCGTCTTGGTGGGCAGGGTCATGAGTCCGACGATGGAGGCCAGCGTGGCCGTGTTAGGCGCCGTCTCGCTCCGGCGTGGCCCCGCGGCCCCACAACGGCTTTGCCGACAGCGCCCGAACAGACATGTATGGCCGACAAACAGTTCACGTTCTTCGAGTTGCATTTCCACGACGGGTTCCAAGTCGGGCCGCGCAGCCTCCCGGGCGTCGACGAACTGACCGACGGGGAGCCGACACCGACCGACACCGGCTCGGCCGACACGAGCGACACGAGCGACACGGCCACCGAGGAATCGTCTGGTGGCTCCGCCCTCAGCATGCTCGCGCCGCTGCTCGGACTGAGCGCCCTCGCAGCGATCGCCTACGCCGTGAAAAAGCTGCTCGGCGGCGTCGAACCCGAGGGGCTCGACGCGCTGGACGATATCGAGGAGCAGGTGGACGAAGCGACTCAGGAGTTCGAAGCCGAGGCCGGGGACTCGGTCCCGATCGAGATCACCAGCCCCGAGGAGGAGTCGGGCGGACGCCCCGGGCTGGTCGTCGCCGCCGTCGTCGGCCTGCTGCTGGCGCTGGCGCTGGCCGCGTACAAACTCCTCGCCGGGAGCGAGGAGATCGTCGTCGAGGAGTAGCCGCGAACGAGGGTTTTTGCCCGCCCGCCGCCGAGTGTGTGTATGGATCTCTTCCGCAGCGTCGACGCCGTCGTCTCCGCCTCCGGGGACGGCGTCGTCGACTGGGGGGCCGTCTCCGAGGCCGCGAAAGCGAGCACCGACCCCGGCTCGCTCGAGCTCTCGGCGGCCGAGCGCCAGGGGTACGCGACGGACGTGCGCGACGCCCGCGACCGCATCCGCGACGTGGGTGGGGTCGCGTTCGACGTGCCCGAAACGATCTCGCTCCAGAACCGCCACCACTGGATCGACGCCAACGTCGACACGTTCCGGCGACTGATCGAGCCGATGACCGACGAGTTCGACCAGCCGCTCTTTCCCGGCGCCTCTCGCGTCCTCAACACGGGGTCGATGTCGTTCTCGCTCGCCTTCCTCGGGCGGCACGTGCTCGGCCAGTACGATCCGCTGCTGCTGGCGGAAGCGGACGGCGGCCCGACCCACGAACTCTACTTCGTCCACCCGAACATCGAGCGAACCGCTCGCGAACTCAACGTCGACTACCCCCGATTCCGTCGCTGGATCGCGTTCCACGAGGTGACCCACGCCGCGGAGTTCGGCGCCGCCGACTGGCTCCCCGAGTACCTCGAATCGCGGATGCGTGACACCGTCACCCAACTCGCGTCAGGCGGCCTGAACCGCGAAGCGTTCTCGGAGCTGGACGCCGCGATGACCGCCGTCGAGGGGTACGCGGAGCTGCTGATGGATCGCGCGTTCGACGAGGAGTACGACGACCTGCGACGGAAAATCGACGCCCGCCGGGGCAGCGGGGGACCAGTAGATCAGCTGATCCGCCGCCTGCTCGGCCTCGGCCTCAAGCGCCGACAGTACGAGCGCGGCGCCGACTTCTTCACCGCCGTCGCCGACGCCGAGGGGCTCGCCGCGGCGGCGAAAGTCTGGGACCAACCGGAGAACCTGCCGACCGACGCCGAGCTCGACGACCCAGAGCGCTGGCTCGTGCGGGTCGCGTAGCTGCTGCGTACTCGGACCGCGTCGTTACCACTCGCGATCGGACAGATCCGGCGTATCCGGCATAACGTCCCGGAGATTCCTCACGACGAACCACGTGATCACGATGCCGGCGATCAGCCCTGCGACGCCGGCCAGCAGCGCGAAGCGAATGCCGGCGCCGGCCTGAATCGAGACGAACACGCCCGAGAGCGCGATGATGAGCACGAACCCGGCCTGGAGCGGCAGCGAGCCGAAATCCCGTCCCCCGCTCATCGCCCACTCTCCCGTTGCATAGCCGTACAGAGGCGGGTCGGGTGCTTGAACGCGACGGTTCATCCCACAAAACATCTATCCCGCCCGACGCAGTCGACCCCATGGACGAACACGCCGCCGTCGACGCCGTCGACGATCCCGTCACCGTCGACCGTATCGCTGCCGACCTCCGTGACCTGGGCGTCGAGGCGGGCGACACCCTCATCGTTCACAGCGCGCTCTCGGCACTGGGCTGGGTCGCTGGCGGCCCGCAGGCCGTCGTCGACGCGCTGCAGCGAGTGGTCACCGACGCCGGGACGGTGGTGATGCCCACCCACTCGACGCAGTACAGCGATCCGTCAGTCTGGTCGAACCCGGCGGTCCCGGACGATTGGCCCGAACAGATCCGGGCGTCGATACCGCCCTACCGCCCCGCGGTGACGCCGACGCGCTCGATGGGCGCGGTGGCGGAGTGCTTCCGGGACTACCCGCGCACTCGGCGAAGCCAGCACCCGCTCTACTCCTTCGCGGCGTGGGGCGCCGACGCCGAGGCGGTCGTCGACGACCACAGCTTCGAACACGGAATGGGGGAGGAATCCCCGCTCGCGCAGGTGTACGAGCGGAACGGCTCGGTGCTCCTGCTCGGCACGGATCACGAGACCAACACCTCGCTCCACCTCGCGGAGTACCGCGCCGACACCGACGCCGGGGAGACGACGGCGGGCGCGCCCGTCCTGCGTGACGGCGAGCGCACGTGGGTCGAGTGGGCGGATATCGAACTGGACAGCGACGACTTCCCGGAGATCGGGGCGGCGTTCGAGGCGGAGCAGCCCGAGGGAGTGACGGCTGGCGAAGTCGGTGCGGCGACGGCGAAACTGATCGACCAGCCAGCGCTCGTGGAGTTCGGCGTCGAGTGGGTCGGAGCCAATCGCTGAGCCAACTCAGCGGTTTCGGTCGATCAACGCACAGAAGGCGTCGAAATCCTTCGCCCCTGCTTGCTCGGCAATATCGCGCAGCGTACCAGGGCTAAGTTCGTCGTGAAGCGGGACGGGGACCGTCCGGGCGTCGCTGTCGTGGTCAGCCGGCGGCTCCCAGCGAAGGATGGCGTGATCGCCGTTGGTTCGGTCTCACTCCCAGATACCGCTATTGACCATTACTTTCACGACTTCCATCCCGGAGAAGGGACCACGCGTCGTCACCCGAATATCTCCGAATCATCGACCGATCCGCTTTCGTTGTTCGCCGGATCGATGCCGAGTTCTCGAAGTTCCTCGTCGGTCGGTTCCCGGCCCTCACCGTGGTACCCTGCCACCGCTTCGTCGAGGTTATCGAGGGCCGCTTCCCGCGTTCGCCCCTGTGAACTGACGCCGGTTTCCTCGTCACGGGCGACCCACCACTCTTCGTCCTCCGTGAGTGTGAGCGTGATCCGCTGGGCCCCGTCGGGATCACCAGTACGGGCCGACGCGTCGGTACTCATACGCCTATATCGTCGCCACCGAGCCAAAACCGTTCGGGCGACGACTCGCCGACCACCCTGACCGACACCGTTTACCACCGCGGTCCACTTCTCCCCACAATGCGAATCCGGGGCCCCATCGTCGACGTGGCCGAACCGCGGACCGCGGGCGGCGCCGATCTCGTCGAACTGACGGTCCGGCCAGAGCGCGGCGCCGCCGACCCCGTGCAGGTGACGCTGTGGAACAAGTGGTCGGAGACCGCCGAGTACGCCGAGGCGGGGATGGAGCTGCTCGTCACCGACGCCGACGAAGACGAGTTCCGCGGCGAGACGACCTACGAGACCACCCCGGACTCGTGGGTCGTGCTCGAACCGGAGTTCCTCGTCGACGTGACCGCCGTGCGCTCGTGGGTGCAGTGCCCGCGGATGTACTACCTGAACAAGCTCTCCGGCGTGCCGCTGAAGTACCCCGTCGTGAAGGGGACCGTCGTCCACGAGGTGTTCGGCGACCTCCTGCGAGGCCGTGATCTCGACGACGCGATCGACCACCGGGTCGCCGAGGCCGGCCTCGAACTCGGCGCCCTGGGCTACGACCGTGAGGAGGTCGAGAACGAGGTCCGCCGGAACGCCGCGGCCGTCGAAGGCTGGCTCCAGCAGGGGACGCTCACCGAGGAGGACACCTGGCGCTCGGAGTACACCCTGATCTCGCCTACGTTCGGTCTGAAAGGCCGCGCCGACGCACTCCGGCGCGGGATGCCCGTCGAACTCAAGACGGGGAAGAACACCAAACGCGAGCCGCGGTTCCAGGACAAGATGCAGGCGGCCTGCTACGCGCTGATGCTCGAAGAGCAGGGCATCGACGCTGACACGGGGACACTCCTCTACACGAAGAACACCGCGCTCGAACGCGCCGAGGAGACGGGCGACCTCTCGCCGGCGAAGGAGTTCTCGGTCGGCCCGGGGCTGCTGAAGTTCGTCGTCCGCACCCGAAACGAACTGGCGGCGATGGAGTTCGACGCCTCCGTCCCGACGGGGTTCGAGGCCGACGCCAACTGCCAGTACTGCTTCGAACAGGACACCTGCATGGTCGTCTCGGGCCGCCTCGATCAGGAGTCCAAAGCCGGCCAGATCGGCCAGCCGCTCCCGCTCGAGGAGCGGGCGTACTTCGAGGGGTTCTACCGGTCGATCGAGGCCGAGCGCCGCCAGGTCCACGCCGAGTACCGGAAACTCTGGGAGCAGGGGGCCGAAGAGCGCGCCGACGACGACCGGGCGCTCATCGACCTGGAGCCGATCGACCGCGAGGCGATCCCGGGCGGGCGCTGGCGCCTCCGGGCCCGGAAACCGAACGACGCCGTCTCCAAACTCCGCGAGGGCGATGTGGCGCTCGCGAGCGACGGCGACCCCGTCGAGGGACACGCCGAGCTCTGCCGGATTCAGAGCCTCGGCACCGGGAAAGCCGGCGCCGAGATCGTCGTTAAGGCGGACGAACCCGTCGACGTGCGCCGGCTCGACGTGTACCCCTCCGAGCTCTCGGTCGACCGGATGCTGACCGCGCTCCACGACGGCGTCCTTACGGGCGAGCCCGACCGGAAGGACGTGCTGTTCGGCCGCCGCGAGCCGACGTTCTCCGGGCCGGAACGGGAGTACATCGACAACAACGACGCCCAGAACGAGGCGGTGAACCTCGCGACCCGCGCGGAGGATTACGCCCTGGTCCACGGCCCGCCCGGAACCGGGAAGACCTACACCATCGCCCGGACGGTACAGGCGCTGATCGAGCAGGGCGAGCGCGTGCTCCTCTCGGCGTTCACCAACCGTGCGGTCGATAACGCGCTCGAAGCGGTGCTGGAGCAGGGTGTCGACGAGACGGCGATCGTCCGCGTCGGCACCGAGTCCGGCATCCGCCCGGACATGCAGGAGCTCCACTTGGAGCAGGCCGGCGACCCCGGCGAGCGCATCGCCGAACTCCGGGGCGCCTCGCTGGTGGCGGCGACGACCGCCTCCTGTGGCTCGCGAGTGATGCGCGAAGAGCAGTTCGACGTGGCGCTGGTCGACGAGGCGTCACAGCTGACCGAGCCGGCGACGCTCGCGGCGATCAACCTCGCCGACCGGTTCGTCCTCGTCGGCGACCACGAACAGCTCCCCCCGGTCGTCCAGGCCGAGGGCGGCGAGGCGTGGACCAGCGAGTACGGGCTGTCGGCGGCAGACGGCGGCACCGCGGCCGGCGAGGGCGCCGACGGCGGGGCCGTCGACGACCGCCCGGCGCGGCTCGACCTCTCGACCTCGCTGTTCGAGCGACTCCACGCGCTGGCGCCCGAGGCGTCGGTGCTGCTCGACCGCCAGTACCGGATGGCCCAGCGCATCCAGGCGTTCCCCTCCCAGGAGTTCTACGACGGCGCGCTCCGGCCCGCAAACGGCGCGGTGGCGGCCCAGCAGCTCTCGGACCTCGACGGTATTGAGACCGACACGCTCCCCGCCGGCCTGCGCGATCCCGTCGCCTTCGTCGATCCCGACGGGGCGCGCATGGGCAACACCAACCCCGCGGAGGCCGACCACGTCGCGGCGATCGTCGACCAGTTCGTCGCGGCGGGCGTGGATTCGGACGATATCGGCGTCATCGCGCCGTTCCGCGCGCAAGTCGCCGAGATCAACCGACGCGTCGACGCCACCGTCGACACGGTCGACCGGTTCCAGGGGTCGAGCGAGGAGGTGATCATCGTCTCCTTCGTGGCCACGGGTAACCTCGACGGCCCGATCTACGACGATCCGCGGCGGATGAACGTCGCGCTCACGCGGGCGAAGAAGTCGCTCGTCCTTGTCGGCGACGCCGACGCGCTGGGGTCGGATCCGTTCTACGCGCGCATGCTCGACTGGGCGCGCCGATAGACCAAACGCATCAGTTTCTGGAAATTAACCGCAGAATTCGGGACGCGTTCCTCGGCAAGCCGTGGGGCTGGCCCACAAGCCTTTTGTTCGGCATCCTCGTGACTCTCCACCAACGATGAGGGGAGCGCACGTATGAAGCTGGCAATGATCGGCTTCGGGCAAGCCGGCGGCAAGATCGTCGACAAGTTTGTCGGTTACGACGCCGAGCAGGGCTCGAACATCGTCCGCGCGGCCGTCGCGGTCAACACCGCGAAGGCGGACCTGATGGGCCTCGAGAACATCCCGGAGAGCCAACGGGTGCTCATCGGGCAGTCCCGCGTGAAGGGCCACGGCGTCGGCGCCGACAACGAACTCGGCGCGGAGATCGCCGAGGAGGACATGGACGAAGTCCAGGGCGCCATCGACTCCATCCCGGTCCACGAGGTCGACGCGTTCCTCGTGATCGCCGGGCTGGGTGGCGGGACTGGCTCCGGCGGCGCGCCGGTGATCGCCAAGCACCTCAAGCGCATCTACACCGAACCCGTGTACGGGATGGGGATCCTGCCGGGCTCGGACGAGGGGGGTATCTACACCCTCAACGCCGCGCGATCCTTCCAGACGTTCGTGCGCGAGGTGGACAACCTCCTCGTGTTCGACAACGACGCCTGGCGAAAAACTGGCGAGTCCGTCCAGGGCGGCTACGACCAGATCAACGACGAGATCGTCAAGCGCTTCGGCATCCTGTTCGGTGCCGGCGAGGTCGAACAGGGCGGCGAAGTCGCCGAGAGCGTCGTCGACTCCTCGGAGATCATCAACACGCTCGCCGGCGGCGGCGTCTCCACCGTGGGCTACGCCCGCGAGGAGGTCGAGAACACCGGCGGCAGCAGCGGCGGCCTGCTCTCGCGGCTCACCGGCGGCGAGGAGGAGGACGAACTCGACACCGCCCACACGACGAACCGTATCACCAGCCTCGTCCGAAAGGCGGCGCTGGGGCGGCTCACGCTCCCCTGTGAGATCGAGGGCACCGAACGCGCGCTGCTCGTGATGGCCGGCCCGCCGAAGTACCTCAACCGGAAAGGCATCGAGCGCGGCCGGAAGTGGCTCGAGGAGCAGACCGGCTCGATGGAGGTTCGCGGCGGGGACTACCCCGTCCGCGGCGCGAACTTCGTCGCCGGCGTGATCCTGCTGTCGGGCGTGAACAACGTCCCGCGGATCAAGGAGCTCCAGCAGGTCGCGATCGAGGCCCAGGACAACATCGAGGATATCCGCGACGAGAGCGACGAGAACCTCGACGAGCTCGTCAACGACGACGACGACGAGCTCGAGTCGCTGTTCTGACCACACCCTCCCCTCGTGCGAATCGTCGTTCCGTTCTCCGCTGCCCGGCCGAAGACGCGGCTGGGCGAGGTGCTCACACGCCCGGAGCGACGCGAGTTCGCCGCGGCGATGCTCGCGGACGTGCTCGCCGCGCTCGACGGCGTCGACCGCGACCTCGACGTGACCGTCCTCGCGACCGGGCCGGTCGACGTGGACGCGTCGGTCGTCGTCGACGACCGCCCGCTGACCACGGCGGTGAACGACCGCCTCGACGCCGTGCCGACGGCGGCGGTGATGGCCGATCTCGCGCTCGCGACGCCCGACGCACTCGCCGATCTGCTCGACTCGACGGCAGACCTCGCCATCGCGGCCGGGCTCGGCGGGGGCACGAACGCTTTCCTCGCCCGTGACGCCGCGTTCCGGGTCGACTACCACGGCGCCTCCTACCGGGACCACCTCGATATCGCCCGCGAGGAAGAACTCTCGGTCCGGGAAGTCGACTCGCGGCGGCTCGCGGTAGATATCGACGAGCCCGACGATCTCGCGGAGCTGCTGCTCCACGGCGACGGCGCCGCGCGGGACTGGCTCGTCGACGCGGGGTTCGAACTGGACGTGGGTGGTGGACGGGTCGAAGTGATTCGGGAGTAGGGCCACCGAGTCGGTTCCGGGTCGCGGGTGAAACCTTCATACTCCTCGCCCCGCCACCTCCGGTCGTGATCCCGGCCGCCGACGAGTACGACGTCGATCTCTCGGTCCCCGAGAGCGAGATCGACCGCCTGCTCGACACCACACCCGCGGACGTGTCGGCGGCCGACGCGCTCACCTTCTCCCGAAACGTCTTCATCCCGCTGACCACCGCCTGCCGCTACACCTGCACTTACTGCACCTACTACGACGTGCCCGGCGAGGCGACGCTCATGTCGCCGGAGGAGATCCGCGAGGAGTGCCGGATCGGCGCCGACGCCGGCTGTACGGAGGCGCTGTTCACCTTCGGCGACGACCCCGACGAGCGCTACACCGAGATCCACCAGCAGCTGGCCGAGTGGGGCCACGACTCGGTCCACGAGTACCTGCGCGAGGCCTGCGAGATCGCGCTTTCGGAGGGGCTGCTCCCCCACTCGAACCCCGGCGACCAGACCCGCGAGCAGATGGCGACCGTCGCGGACGTGAACGCCTCGATGGGCGTGATGCTGGAGACGACCGCCGACGTGCGCGCGCACTCCGGCGGCCGGCGCAAGACCCCGGGCCAGCGGCTCAACACGATCAAGAACGCCGGCGAACTTGGAGTGCCGTTCACGACGGGCATCCTCGTCGGCATCGGCGAGGACTGGCGCGACCGCGCCGAGAGCCTGCTGGCGATCCGCGAACTCCACGAACGCTACGACCACGTCCAGGAGGTCATCGTTCAGAACGTCGTCCCCAACGAGCGCTCCGACTTCGAGAAACCCGACGTGGCGACGATGCGCCGCGCGGTGGCGATGGCCCGCGCCGCGCTCCCCGACGAGATCTCGGTGCAGGTGCCGCCGAACCTCTCGCCGGCCCGGGAGCTGCTGGACTGCGGCATCGACGATCTCGGCGGCGTCTCGCCGATCACGGACGACTACATCAACCCCGAGTACGAATGGCCGGCGCTGCAGGAACTGCGCGACATCGCGGCCGAGGCGGGCGTCCCGCTGTACGAGCGACTGCCGACGTACGACCGCTACCTCCCGAGCGACCTGCGCCGGGAGGGGTTCGACGGCGAGGTCGCCGATCCCCCGGGCGACAGTGACGACGGCTGGCTCCCGCCCGCCGTCCGCGAGCGAATCGACGCCGAGGACGCCCACGGCGCCCGGTTCCGGTCGGTCGCCCGCCGCGACGGCCCGCTCTCGCTGCCGGAGTAGTCAGCTATCCTTCGCCCTCGGACTGGTAGGGCTCGCCGACGGCGTTGCGCGGGAGGTTGCTCATCACCTCGCTCGTGAGATCGTCGACGGAGTCGAACCGGTCGGCGTTGGAGTCGACGACGACGGCCGCCAACGGCTCGGTCCCGTCGGCGAGCAGCAGCGTGACATCCTCGCAGTTCGCCACGGCCGCCTCGTGATCGAGCGGGTAGTCGAACGCCGCGAGCGCGTCTTCGAGTTCGTTGAGTTTGATTTCCTGTTCCATAGCTAACTATTGGTCGCTGGGACCATAGCTCTTCGGCGCATCGCCGTCGGCCGCAGAATCAGCCCGGCAGCGGCGTGGTCCGGAGCCAATAGCTCTTTGCGGGGGGCGGTGTTGAGTCATCCGCATGGATCCACTCACGGCGCTCCAGTTCGGACTCGGCGGCGAACTGTTCGGCGTCTCGCTGGCGGCGCTCGCCGGGCGGGCGATCGCGTTCGTGCTCGGCTTCCTCGCGACGCTGCTGCTCGGCCGACTCGTCCTGATCCCGCTGTTGCTGCGCCTGCTGAAGGCACGCGGGTTCACCGAGGCGCTGCGGGGGCTGACCAAAAGCGTCGCCAACGCGTTAGTGCTCTTTGCGGCCGTCGCCGTCGCGTTCATGGCCGCGGGGTTCCCGAGCTTCCTCACTGCGGCCGCGACGCTCTCTGGCGCGCTCGCGCTGGCAGTCGGCTTCGCCGCACAGGATCTCGTCGGCAACTTCGTCGCCGGCGTGTTCATCATCAAGGACAAACCGTTCGCGGTCGGCGACTGGATCGAGTGGAACGGTAACTCCGGCCGCGTCGAGGAGATCGACCTCCGGGTGTCGACGGTCCGGACGTTCGACAACGAGCGCATCACCGTCCCCAACGGCGAGCTCGCGAACAACGCGATCACCAACCCCGTCGCCTACGAGAAGCTGCGCCAGAAGTTCGTGTTCGGCATCGGCTACGACGACGACATCGAGCTGGCCCGCGAGGCGATCATCGAGGAGATCAGCGCGGTCGACGACGTGCTCGAGGAGCCGGCGCCGGACACCCGCGTCACCGAACTCGGCGACTCCGCGGTGGGGATCCAGGCACGCTTCTGGATCGACGACCCCGACCGCGGCGACTACGTCAAGGTCCGGAGCGCGGCGGTCCAGCGCGTCAAGGAGCGCTTCGACGCCGAGGGGATCGACATGCCGTACGTCCACCGCCAGCTGGTCGGCGAGGTCGACGTGACCGAGCGCGCCGAAGCCTGAGTTCAGTCCAGTAGCGGCGTCCCGTCGGCTTTCGGCCCGAGCGTCGGGCCGTACGGGCCGCCGTCCATCGCTACTCGCCGCGTCTGTTCGTAGTCGGTCGAGCGTTCGGCCAGCGGCCGGCCGATCGCGCTCACCATGTCGACGTAGTCAGCGACGCTGCGGAACTCGCCGTACTGGCCGCCGGCGCGTTTGGTGATCTCCTCGGAGAGGATCGTCCCCATGAAGTCGTCGGCGCCGCAGTTGAGCAGCTTCAGCCCGTGTTCGTCGCCGGATTTCACCCACGAGGACTGGATGTGCTCGATATTGTCGAGGAACAGCCGCGCGACGGCGACGAGCAGTTCGTCCTCGTCCCGGCTGGCGCCGCCGTCGACGACGCCGGCCTCGTACAGCGGCGTGTTCTGGTGGATAAAGGAGAGCGGGACGAACTCCGTGATCGCGCCCGTGCGGTCCTGCAGGTCCCGGATCACCTTCAGGTGTTTCGCGCGGTGCATCTCGTTCTCGACGTGGCCGTACATCATCGTCGAGGTCAGCGGCAGGCCCGCGGCGGCGGCGCCCTCCATCGCGTCGACCCACTCGCCGGTGTCCATCTTCCCCGGGCAGATGACCTCGCGCACCTCGTCGACGAGGATCTCCGCGGCCGTCCCGGGCGCGGAGTCGAGCCCCGCCTCGCGGAGGCGGCGATAGATCGACTCGTAGGAGCGCTCGGTTCCGCGGCGGGCGTGGTACGCCTCCTCGGGCGTCATCGAGTGGAGGTGGACGCCGTCGACGGCCATCGCCCGCAGCTGCTCGACGTAGGTACCGGGATCGGTCTCGTAGCGCTCGGGCGGCTTGTAGTTCACTGTCCGGGCGGCGTCGTCGTACGTTTCGAGGATCTCCCGGTGGTCGTCGTCGAGCGCGAACGCGGGGTGGAGGCCGGAGACCGACGTGACCTCGTACACCCCGCGCTCGACGGCGTCGCGGACGGCCTCGCGGCTCTCGACGGGCGTTTTCGTGAACCCCGAGTGCGCAACGTCCGAGTCCACCTCGAACGCGCTGTCGGGGTTCTTGAAGTTACAGAACAGACAGCCCGTGTTGCACGCCGTGGTGACGTTGTTGTTGACGTTGGCGACGAACGTCACCACGTCGCCGACCGTCTCGGCGCGCCGCCGATCCGCGAGTTCGAGCACGCGCTCCTTGCGTCCGGCGTCGATCCCGGGCGACTCGGTGCCGGTCGTCAGCAGTTCGACGGCGTCGTCGACGGCGAGCCGTTTCCCGTCGGCGGCCTTCGCGAGCGCGTTCTCGAAGGACTGGTCGGTCTCGGGGACGTGCTCGAACTGGAGGGCCCCCTCGTCGAGGTCGGCCGCCGTGGTCATACACACAGGCGGCAGTCGAGCGCCAAAAACTGCCCGGTGGGGGCGATCAGTGTGGGTGACGCGATCCGCAGTACCGACCCCGTCGACAATCCACGACCGTGCATATCTCCACCAGAAACGGAGGGGTAGTGGCCACCGATGTGAAGATTGAAGGTGGGTCGCCCCCCGTTTCCGAGTGTGACCAGCGTCAAGGAGTTCCGCGTCGACCGGGAGCCGACCGACGACGCGCTGGGCCGCGGCCGCTTCGTCTTCACCGACGACTACTCCGTGTTCGACTGGGGGCCGATGCCCGACACGATCCCCCAGAAGGGCCGGAGCCTCTGTACGATGGGCGCGGACAACTTCGAGCGCCTCGCCGACGCCGGGATCCCGACCCACTACCGCGGCGTCGTCGCGTCCGCGGACGCCGGAACCGAGGACCCGCCAGTGCACGACCTCGATGGCGTCGACGCCCCGCCGCGACAGATGGCGATCGACCTCACGGTCGTGCCAGACCTCCCTCACGGTAAGGACGGGTACGAGTACAACCAGTTCCACGCGAGCGCCGGGCGCCACTACCTCGTCCCCCTCGAGATCGTCTTCCGGAACGAGGTGCCCGTCGGCTCCAGCCTTCGGCGCCGGAAAGAGCCCGCAGACGTGGGGCTCGACCGCGACCACTGGCCCGACGAGGCGGTGTCGCTGCCCGACCCGATAGTCGAGTTCTCCACGAAGTTCGAGAAGCAGGATCGCTACCTCGACGAGGCGGAAGCGGACCGGATCGCCGGGCGTGCCGACCTCGACGCGCTCCGGGAGACCGCGCTCGCGGTGAACGAGGTCATCACCGAGCGCGCCGCGGAGACGGGGTTCGTCCACGAGGACGGCAAGATCGAGTGTCTCTGGGTCGACGGCGAGATCCGGGTGGCGGACGTGGCGGGTACGTTCGACGAGAACCGCTTCGCCTACGACGGCCAGGAGCTCTCCAAGGAGGTGCTCCGACAGTTCTACAAGGCGTACGACGCCGACTGGGTGACGGCGGTGAAAGACGCCAAAGCCGCCGCGCAGGCCGAGGGCGTCGCGGACTGGAAATCGTTCTGCGAGGCGTCGCCCGACGCCCTCCCGGTCGACGTTCGCGACACCGCCGGCGAGATGTACGCCGCCGGGACGAACGCCTACACCGGGACCGAGTGGTTCGACGCGCCCGCCATCGGGACCGCCGTCGACGCCGTCCGGGACCTGTAAGACGGCCGCTTTTTTCACGGCTCAGCGGCGACTGTTGGCCATGTTGCCCTCCACTGACGCTCGCGACTCGCCGCTCACCCGCCGGGCTGCGATCGCTACGGGCGTCGCCGCGGCCACCGCGCTCGCCGGCTGCGGCGGCGTCGACGAGATCCGCGACGAACTGAACCCGCGGACGTACGACAGCGACGCCGAACTGGGCGACCCACCCGAGCCGTGGCCCACCCCCGCCCACGACGCGCGCCGGACGGGCGCCCGCGGAATCGGGACGACGCTTCCGGCGACCCCCACCGTCGAGCGGGTCGGCCCGGGCGGCGGCGACTTCGACGAGGGGCCGCCGATGGTCGACAGCGAGGCCGTCTACGCGGCAGTGCACACCCAAGCCGAACCCGAGTACGTCCGGGCGTTCGTCGCGACGGGGCTGGACAGCGACGCCCGCTGGCGGCGCGACTGGAGTGAGTCGAAAGCCCCCGCACCGCCGACGATCCACGGGGAGACGGCGTTTCTCACTCGTGCGGGCGAGACGGTGGCCGTCGACCGCCGGAGTGGCGAACTCCGGTGGCGGTACGCGGCGGGAACCGCACACAGCACGCCGACGGCAGTCGGCGACCGGCTCTACCTCGGCGCGAACTCGCAGCGACTGCCGACACCGTCGTCGCCGAAAGCGACGGGGAGCTGTTCGCGATCGACGCCGCCGACGGCTCGGTGCGCTGGCAGATCGAAATCGAACAGGCCTCGTACACGGGCCCGGTCGTGGGCGCGGAGACGATCGCCCTGATGGGGAGCGACGGCCTCCTGCAGGCCCGTTCGCGCGCCGACGGGAGCGAGCGCTGGTCGGTCCAGTTCGACGACGCCGCCCAGAACCCGCCGGCAGTCGCCGACGGCGTCGTCTACGCTGTCGACGAGTCACCCTTTGCCTGCCGGGCCTACGACGCCGCGACCGGCGAGGCGCTGTGGGACACCGACCTCGGCGTCGGGAGCGACGATCGGCCCGCGGTCGACCCGAAACGGGTGTACGTGCCGAACGGGGACACGCTCGACGTGCTCGACCGGGAGAGCGGCGTCTACCGTGTCGGGTGAGCGACGGCCGTGTTCACCGCAGGAACGGGAACGCCAGCACCACGAGAAACAGGTGCCAGACGACTACCGCGTAGGTGGTCCGGGCGTCGTCGTCCGGCAGGGGCGGGTTCCGGAACATCGCGTCGTAGATGAACACCGTCGCTACCAGCGCGCCGACCAGCAAGCCGGCTCGATAGCTGTAGGTCGTCGCCGCGCCCAACAGCGATCCTCCGGCCAGGCTGGCCGCGATGGCGGCCAGAACCTTGTCGTAGTAGCTGAGCGACACACGAAGCGCCATACCGGAACTACATGCTGGGGCAATAAAGGTCATGGCCGACTCCAACAGCCCCTGAACGACCCAGATGGCGGGCAACAGCGTCGTCCTCGTCCGCTATCCGGAGCGTCGATCGACGATATCCACGAGTGTGCATACACACGGGCGACCACAAGTCCTTTTACGCACGGACGAACATACTCAGCCGATGACCGCCTACACCGCGACGGTGACGGTGCGGCTGAAGCGCGGCGTGCTCGACCCCGAGGCCGACACGACTCAGAAGGCGCTGGAGCGCCTGGGGTTCGAGCTTTCGGACCTGCGCTCGGCCGACCAGTTCGAAGTCGACCTCGACGCCGATAGCGCCGACGCCGCCGCCGAGCGCGCCGACGAGATGGCCGAACGGCTGCTGGCGAACCCGACGCTCCACGACTACGACGTAGTGGTGGAGGAGCAGGCGAAATGACGGTCGCAGTCGTCCAGTTCGGCGGCTCGAACTGCGACCGCGACGCCGTGCGCGCGCTCGACCGCGTCGGCGTCGACGCCGAACGTGTCTGGCACGAGGACGGCCTCCCCGGCGACACGGAAGGGATCATTCTCCCCGGCGGCTTCTCCTACGGTGACTACCTCCGGGCGGGCGCGATGGCCGCCCACTCGCCGATCATGGACGCGGTCCGCGCGGCCGCCGACGACGGGACGCCCGTGCTCGGGGTCTGCAACGGCGCCCAGATCGGCAGCGAGAGCCGCCTCACCCCCGGCGCGTTCACGACCAACCGCAGCGCGCGGTTCCAGTGTGAGGACGTGTTCCTGCGCGTCGAGAACGCCGACACGCCGTGGACGGCGGCGTACGACGAGGGCGACGTGATCGAGCTCCCGATCGCCCACGGCGAGGGCCGCTTCGAGATCGACGACGCGGCGTACGAGCAGCTGGTCGACGACGACCGCGTGCTGTTTCGCTACTGCGACGCCGACGGCAACGTGACCGACGCGGCGAACCCCAACGGCTCCAAGGGGAACGTCGCGGGCATCCTGGGAGAGTCCGAGACCGTCGCCGTGTTGATGCCCCACCCCGAGCGGGCCGCGCTCGCGGAGCTGGGTGGCAGTACCGACGGACAGGGCGTGCTGGAAGGCTTCGCGTAGATTTCGGGGTTGGCTGCTTCTTCGACGATTACTGCGACGGCAGCCGCATCTCGACGCATCGGCTCCGGAGCCGCGTGAGGTGGGAACGGGAAACCGATCGTTACCGGGCCAGCGGCATGTTGTAGCTGGCCTCCTCCTCCAGCACCAGCTCCCACGTGAACTCACACTCACACTCGACCTGCTCGAACACGGAGGGATCCTGCCGCAGGTCGAAATCCTTGATCGCGCGCTGGACGCGGTCGTCGCACTCGCCGCAGTTGTGCGCGCCGCGATCCGATCCGTGGCCCACCGGGTCCGAGACGACGATGGCGTCGACGTCCGTCGTCGTCCGGAGCACCTCCGCGACCGACCAGAGCCACGGCGGCCGATAGCCACCCTCGTAGAACAGCTCGTCGACCATCGTGTAGCGCTGGACGTTGGTGGGGTTCATCGAGACGGTGTGACAGCCCTCGACGGCGCCACAGCGCCGGACGCTCGACTGCATGTCCTCCAGTGCCTCCTTTTCCGAGAGGAACGGGGGCTTCAGCAGCAGGTACGCCTTCACGCCGGCGCCCGCCTCCCGGGCCTCGGCGCAGGCGTCCTCGAAGTCCGCGAAGTCGAAGTACTTGTTCACGCAGTCGTGGCGCACGCGGTCCGTGGCGGTTTCGAGGCCGACGGCCACGTCGGTTTCGAGCCCCTGTTCGGTGAAATCCCGGACTTTCTCGCGGTCGACGAAATCGGGAAGCGACTCGACGACGATGCGGTCACGATCCGCGAACGTCTCGGCGATCGCCTGCCGGGTCTCGGCGGGCACCTCGCGCTCGTCGAGGAACGAGCCGGAGGTGTAGATCTTGATCAGCCCGGATTTCTCGTCGGCCTCCTCGGCCTCGTGGTCGAGGCAGTGCTGGATCTGGGCCATCAGCGCGTCGTGGCTCACGCTTCCGCCCTCGACGGACTCGGCGACGTAGCCACACATGGTGCAGCCGCCGGCGCGGGCCCAGCGACAGCCCCCGGTGTTGAGGATGATCGTCAGGCTCTGGTACACTCCGTCGGGGGTGTTGTCCTCGTCGATCCAGACGCGCGTCGGCTCGCGCGGGTCGTAGCTGGCGTCGTTCTCCGAGCGGATGTCGCGCATCACCTGGTTGTGCGCGTCCATCCCCCGCCCGCGTTCGTACACTTCGGGCGTCGGCTTGCTCATGGCCGAACTGGGCCGGGCATGGGGAAAACGGCTTCGACAGGCCGGGCGACGACGACCTGTCCCCGCAACGGCGCCTCGGCGCTCACTCCGTTGTCGACTCGCCCGCCCGGTCGGTCGCCGCCAGCAGCCACCAGCCCGCGATCCCCAGCGCGGCGCCGACGGCGTCGGCGACCAGATCGAGCAGCGAGATCGCCCGCCCCGGAACTGGCGCCTGCAGCAGTTCGACGACGCCGCCGAAGGCGGTCACGAGCACGAAAACCACAAGCGTCGTCCGGCGCGTCCGGGTCCGCAGCGCGTACAGACTCGTCCCCGCGAGCACGGCGTACCCCACGACGTGGAGCAGTTTGTCGACACCGATGGGGCCGAGCGTCCCCCCGCCGCCACCGCCCGGGACCAGCGAGGCGGCGAGGACGAGAAGAGCGACGATGACGGGGAGCCAGCCACGCGAGCGCATACGCCAGCGTGGGCGGGCCGCCCCAAATCGGTTGCGTGCCGGGTAGGTTTATGCCGCCAGCATCGGAACGCCCGTGCGTGTCCCGCGCCGACTCCTCCACCGGCTTCCTCTCGGAGAACCGCACACTGCCCCTCGCCGTCGCTGCAGGGACAGTGATCTTCCTGGTCCTGCTGGGCCTGCTCGGCTTCGGCGGCGCGATCGGCGCCGTCGGGGTCGTCGTCTACACCGCCGTCTGGCTGGCGGTGGTCGCGTTCGTGCTGTGGCTGTTCTACCGACTCGTCGTCGCGGTCGAGCGGATCGCCCACGCCCAGCAGCGCATCGCTGCGGTGCAGAACCCGCCCGGCGGCTCGGCGACGACGACCGCGGCGACTGGCGGCAGTGAGTCCGATGCGGCGTCCGACCCCGACGAGGACGACGCGAGATAGCTTTCACCGGCTTCACAGGAACTTTCCCCCGGCCCGCCCACTCGTGGACGATGAGCAGCGACACCGCAGGCAAGAAACGGTTCACCCCCGAAGAGCTGGCGCGCCTCCCCGAGTTCCACCACCCCCGCGTGGGGCCGGACGGCGAACGGATCGCCTTCTACTACGACGGCACGGGCCGGAACGAGCTGTACGTACAAGAAGTCGCAACCGGCGAGCGCCGTCAAATTAGCGACGGCGAGGTCCCCCGGGCCGCGCGCTGGCCGATCACGTGGGACGCCGACGGCGACCGCGTGTTCTTCCACCTCGACGACGCCGGCGACGAGCAGAACGACATCTGGGCGCTCGGCCTCGACGGCGACGCCGAGCCGGTCATCGAGACGCCCGGCCAAGCGACGCTGCAGGACGTGGCCGACGACGGCCGCCTGCTGTACGGCAGCGACGAGGGGGAACAGCTGAACCTCTACCTGTTCGACCCCGCGACCGGCGACGCCGAGCAGCTCACCCACAACGACGAGCCGGTTCGGGCCGGGAGCTTCTCGCCCGACGGCGACCGGATCGCTTACGCCACCAACGAGACCGAAGCGATGGAGAACCGCGACGCCTACGTCATGGATTTGGAGAGCGGTGCGGCCCGTCGTCTCGACCTCGGCGAAACCGGCTCCCAGACCGTCGCGGTCGACTGGCACCCCGAGGGCGATCACCTCCTCGTCCGCGACGACGCGGAAGACTTCACCAACGCCGGCGTCTACGATCTCGACGACGACTCGGTACGCTGGCTCAGCGACGGGGGCGTCGAGGAGTCCCCACAGGCGTTCGGCCCCGACGGGGAGACGGCGTACGTCCTCCGCAGCGAACGCGCCGGCCGCGCGCCGATCAGCTACGACCTCGAGTCGGGCGCGGCGACGACGCTCGACCTCGCGGAGGGCGTCGCCTCGCTAGCGGGCGGTGAGCACTTCCTCGCGGACGCGCGGCCGGTGTTCACCCAGACGACGCCCGAGAGTCGGTCGTCGCTGCTGGCATACGATGACGGCGCGACCGAGACGCTGATCGAGGCCGACTACGGCGACATCGACCCCGACGCGTTCGTCGACGCCGAGTACGTCACCTACGAGTCCGCCGACGGCATGGAGATCGGCGCGCTGCTGTACGACGCGCGGGATCGGCCGGCCGGAAGCGAAGACGAACTCACCCCGGGCGTCGTGAAAGTCCACGGCGGCCCACACGGCCAGTCGATGCAGTCGTTCGACCTCTACGCGCAGTTCCTTGTGAGCCAGGGCTACTCGGTGCTGTTGCCCAACTACCGCGGCTCCGTGGGTCGCGGACGGGAGTTCCAGCAGGCGATCCTCGGCGACTGGGGCGGCGCTGAACAGGAGGACGTCGCCGCCGGCGGGCGCTGGCTGGGCGATCGGTCGTTCGTCGACGAGGACCGCCTCGCGGTGTTCGGCGGCTCCTACGGCGGCTACTCGGCGTACTGCCAGCTCACGATGCATCCCGAGATCTGGAAGACCGGCGTCGCGTGGATCGGGATCACCGACCTCGAACTGCTGTACGAGGAGTCGATGCCACACTTCAAGGCGACGCTGGAACAGCAGCTGGGCGACCCCGAGGAGAACGCCGGCCTCTGGCAGGATCGCTCGCCGATCAGCCACGTCGACGAGATGACGGCGCCGGTGTTCGTCGTCCACGGCGTCAACGACCCGCGGTGTCCGATCTCGCAGGCGCGAGTGTTCCGCGACGCGCTACAGGACCGTGGCTGGGAGGAAGGGCCGGACGGCAACTTCGAGTACGAGGAGCTCGAGGCCGAGGGCCACGGCAGCTCCGACGTGGAGCAGAAAGTCCGCGCGTTCGGGCTGATCGGCGAGTATCTCGAGCGACGCTTGTAGCTACTCCCGCCCGACGACGACCGCCGTCCGGATGTCCAGCGCGGCGTCGAACTCGCTGCCGCGGCGGGTCTCGGCGCCGATCCGCAGCAGCTGGCGCTCGTGGGCCTGCTGTACCGCACGCTTCTCGCCGTCGGAGAGCGAGAGCACCGAGGCCACGCCGTCCCAGTAGTCCGGCGGGACGAAGAACAGCTCCCGGCGATCGTCGCTGTACGGCGACTCGAAACGGCGCTGGAGCGACGCGCGGGACTCGATCAGGTGGCCGTCGACCCGACCCAACAGCTCCGGGAGGTCACGCGGCGGGACCCCGTCGCCGTGGGCGACCTGCTGGAGCACCGTCGCGTCGAAGGGGACTGCGTCGGCGTCGGGCACCGGCGACGCCTCGCCGGGGTCCGGGGCGTCGTCCCACCGGCCCGGGGTGTCCGAGGGCATCATCAGTCGATCACCGACGGGCGTGGGCGGTCGTGAACGCGAGAACGAACAGCCGTCGAGAGGCGCATACACTCCACTTGTGCGCTCTCGGGGATAAGGAACGCGGAGGTGTCAGGCCGTTACCGGTTCCACGGCGCCGCGTCGAAGTCGACGACGCGGTGGCGCTCGTCGATCTCGTCGATGGCGGCGAGCTCCTCGTCGTCGAGGTCGAGCTCCCGGGCCGCCCAGTTGTCCCGGATGTGTGCCTCGCTGGTCGCTTTCGGGATCGCGACGACGTTCTCCTTGGAGAGCAGCCACGCGAGGCTGACCTGTGCGGGCGAGGCGTCGTGCGCCGCGGCGATCTCCTGTAGCACCTCGACGTCGGCGACCTGATTTCGGGCGATGGGGCTGTACGCCACCAGCGCGTAGTCGTGCTCGACGGCGTGGGCCCGGAGTTCGTCCTGGGGCAGCATCGGGTGACACTCGACCTGGTGGGCCGCAAGCGGCGGGTCGAGCCGCTCGATGGCGGCGTCCAGCTGGTCGACGCGGAAGTTCGACAGCCCCACCGCGTCGACGACGCCGTCGGCGTGGAGATCGTTCAGCGCCGCGATCGTCTCCTCGGGGTCGTAGCTGTCGATCGGCCAGTGGACGTACAGCAGGTCGATCGTGTCGGCGTCGCCAGAACGCGACGCGTTCTGGCTGGCTGACGAATCGCTACGCGATTCGGCAACGCCCAGCCGCTCGGCGCTCTCGCGGGCGGTCTCGACGGCGTCGTCGTACGCGAGGTTCTCCGTCGCGAGCTTCGTCGCGACGAACACGTCGTCTCGCGGGACGTCGCTCGCGGCGAGGCCGTCGCCGACGGCCGCCTCGTTGCCGTAGCTCTGGGCGGTGTCGACGTGCCGGTAGCCCGCGTCGAGAGCGGTGCTGACGCTGTCGGCGCACTGCTCGGGATCGTCGTTCTCGTACGTGCCGAGGCCGAGTCGGGGAATCTCCTGCATACCCCGACCGCAGGGACGGGGGCGTGTCAACCCTGCGGTGGCGGTAGGGACCTCACGGGGCGTACGGAGCCCGCGTCAGATATCGATCGCCGCCGGCTCGATGCCGTGGTCGTCGAAGTGGCGCTCGAGGGCGTCGATCCGGCGGCCCACCTCCTCGGGTCGGTGGGCGTCGCTGCCGACGGTGAACTCCACGCCGTGGTCCAACAGCGTCGTCAGCAGATCCGGCGCCGGGTGGAACTCGCCGTAGTCGTCGAGCACGCGGCCGGCGTTGATCTCCGGGACGGTGGCTGAGCCCGCGAACGCGGCGGCGGCCTGTTCGTAGTGCTCGGCCGTCGAGTAGCCGCGGAGTTCGGGCGTCCGCTCGACGAGATCGGCGTGGGCCGCGATGTCGAACAGTTCGCTGTCGGCCAGCGCCGCGAGGTTGTCGTAGTAGCCGTCGACGACCGCGCGGCGCTCGGCGTCGTCGAGCCCGACGAAGTTCTCGGACCACTGAACGTCCGCGCCGTTGACCGAGTGGACGCTGCCAACGGCGTAGTCGAACCGCGCCTCCGCGAGGAACGACCCGATGTCGGCCTCACGGCCGGGGACGTAGTCCATCTCGACGGCGTCGAAGATCTCGAGATCCGTCTCGGTCCGGGCCCACTCGATCCCCTCGCGGCGTCGGTGGTACGTCTCGTCGAGCGCGAAGCCGAGCCCGTCGAGTCGCCGTCGGGCGTCGCCCTCGGCGGTGACGTTGCAGTGGTCGGCGAAGCCGATCCCGTCGAGGTCGGCCGCCTCGGCGGCTCTGACCATCCCGGGGATGAAGTAGCCGTCCGAGTAGTTCGAGTGGGTGTGGTAGTCGAACCGGACCATCAGGGAAGCGGCGCCAGCGTCGCGGTGAAGACGGCGACGTCGTCGGTGTCGTTGCGCGCGCCGTGGGCGACGCCACGCTCGTGGTGCACGACGCCGGGGGCGACGATCTCCGCCTCCTCGCCCGCCTGAATCACCGTGACAGTGCCGGCGAGCACGTGGAACACGTTCAGGCTTTCGGGGTGGTCGTGGCTATCGAGTTCGGCGCCGGGGCCGAGGAAAAACGCCTTCACGAGGGCGTCGTCGTCGACGACCAGTTCACGGGTCTCGATCGTCCCGGGGTCGGGCGTTACGTTGGGGAGTTCGTCCATACACCCCCATCAGCGCGCAGGGGAGAAAAGTCCGGCTACGCCGGCTAGCGGTCGCCACCCGTGGCCGGCGCTACTCGCCGTCGGCGCCCTCGTCGAGAAAACCCTGGTACGGACAGACGTACTCGTCGCGGATGATCTGCTCGTCGACGATCTCCAGCCCCAGCGCGTCGAGCTCCTCGCTGATCCGGTTGAGGTCGTCGTGATCGCGCCCGATCGTGTTGACGTAGACGTTGCGCTCGCCGGTCATGATCTCCCGCACCGCGGTCACGCCCTCGATCTTCTGGGCTGCCTGTGCGAGTTCGTCGCGATCGGAAACCGGCGCAGTGCAGATGATTTTCGTGTACAGTGGGTAGCCAGCGAGATCGTAGTCGATGTCGAGGTGGTACCCACGGATGATGCCGCTGTCTTCGAGCTTGTTGATCCGTGTCCGAACGGTGCTGGCCGACAGCCCCAGCTTCTCGGCGATCTCGCTGGAGGAGGTCCGGCGGGCGTCCTGCTGGAGGTAGTAGAGAATGTGCCGGTCCACGTCGTCCAGCTCTCCGTCGTTCATCGCTCCGGATGATGACGCGGTGACGCCTTAGTACCCGCGATTCCGGCGGCGGCGGGCAGGCAGGGGCGAGATTTTGCGGGAACGTCCGTGACAGTTCGTGGAATTAGCCCCCATTAGTTTGACGAACCGTTTGCTAAAACCGCCTGTTTATGAACTTCCGGGCGTTAGTGCTTCGTACGAACCCGTGGGGAGCGGGTCATTCGCCGCATCATGAGTCACAACTACAGCGAATCGACTGATGACGTATCGAGAACGGCCCCGGACAGGGTCGATCACTACGTGTTGGGCGGCGACGCGGTCGGCGTGGCCGTCGCCAGGAGGCTCCGGAAGGCCGGACACACGGTCGCCGTCGTCGGCGACACCGTCGGCGCGACTGATCTCCCCGTGGTGGAGGCCGCGCCGACCGACACGGCCGCGTTGCGAGCCGCCGGGGTCTCCGACGCCGCGACTGTTGTCGTGGCGACGCGCTCGGACGGCCGGAACCTACTCGTCGCCCAGTTGGTCCGTACCCGCTTCGACGGGCCGCGGGTGGTCGTGCTGGCCAACGCCGACGACCAGGTCGAGCTGTTCACCGACGCCGGCCACGAGCCGATCTGTGTCACGAGCGCCATCGCCGACGCCGTCGCCGATCACGTATGAAGGAGCTCGAACGCGACCTCGGCCTGCCGTCGGTGCTGGCGATCAGCGTCGGCGCGATGATCGGCAGCGGCATCTTCATCCTCCCAGCGCTGGCGCTGAAGATCGCCGGCCCCGCCGTCATCGTCGCCTACCTGCTTGCGGGACTGCTGGTGATACCGGCGGCGCTGTCGAAATCAGAGATGGCGACCGCGATGCCCGAAGCCGGCGGGACGTACATCTACATCGAGCGCGGGATGGGGCCACTACTCGGCACCATCGCGGGCGTCGGCACGTGGTTCTCGCTCTCGTTCAAGGGCGCACTCGCGCTGGTCGGTGGCGTTCCCTACCTGCTGATTCTGTTCGATCTCCCGCTCAAACCCGTCGCACTCGGGCTGGCAGCGGTGCTGATCCTCGTCAACCTCCTGGGTGCGAAACAAACCGGGCGGCTCCAGATCGCGATCGTCGTCGTGATGCTGGCGGCGCTCGGGTGGTTCGCAGCCGGGAGCGCCCCCGCCGTCCAGTCGGGCAACTACGCCAACTTCTTCGGCTACGGTGTCGGCGGTCTCCTGGAAGCGACGGGGCTGGTGTTCGTCTCCTACGCGGGCGTGACGAAGGTCGCCAGCATCGCCGAAGAAGTCGAATCGCCCGGGCGGAACATCCCGTTGGGGATCTTGGGCTCGCTGACGTTCACGACCGTGCTGTACGTCGCCATCGTGACAGTGTTGGTCGGCGTCACCGATCCGGGTGCGATCGCGGGGTCGCGGACGCCGGTGGCCGACGCCGCACGGGTGACGATGGGGACTCCCGGCGTCGTCGCCGTCATCGCCGCCGCGATCCTCGCGCTGATCTCGACGGCCAACGCGGGCATTCTCTCCTCCTCACGCTACCCCTTCGCGATGAGTCGGGACCAGCTCGCGCCGCCGTCGCTGGCGACGGTCCACGAGCGGTTCGGCACGCCCGTCAACTCCATCACACTCACCGGCGCGGTGTTGCTGGCGCTGATCGCGTTCGTGCCGATCCTGGAGATCGCGAAACTCGCCAGCGCGTTCCAGATCATGGTGTTCGCGCTGATCAACCTCGCTGTCGTCGCCTTCCGCGAGGGGAGCGTCGAGTACGAGCCCGAGTTCACCTCGCCGCTGTACCCGTGGATACAGCTCTTCGGCGCCGCCAGCGGGGTCGCCCTGCTGACGCAGATGGGGGTGATCCCCCTCGTCGGCGCAGTCGTGATCACGGTCGCGAGTGTGTTCTGGTACCTGTTCTACGTGCGCCCTCGGGTCGACCGCGAGGGGGCCGCGACGGGTGCGATTCGCGAGCAGGTGAGCGAGGAGGTGCTCACCGAAGTGGCGTCGGCGGGCGCGACCCACGAGGTGCTCGTCGCGCTCACCAAACAGATGGATATCCGCCGCGAGCAGGCGCTGATCTCGCTGGCGGCGAACCTTGTCCGGGACGACGGCGGCCGGGTGGTCGTCGTCCGGTTCGAGGAGGTGCCTGATCAGGCACCGCTGACGGAGGCAGTGACCACCCAGTCCGAAGTGGATCGCGCCTTCGAGGCGCGCGTCGAGGCGCTCTCCGATCAGTTCGGCGTCGACGTGGAGGCCGACGAGATCGTGAGCCACGACACCAAACACGCTATCGTTAACGTCGCCGACCACCGCGGCGTCGACGCCATCGTCGCCGAACACGAGCCGCTGCGCCTACGCTCGCGGCTGTTCGGCGACCCAATCGACTGGGTGGTGCGCCACGCGCCGTGTGACGTGCTCCTGGTGGACAGTTCCGATCCCAGAAACCCCGAGGAAGTCGTGGTGCCGGGCGAGACCGAACCGTTCCCGCCGTCGGCGGTGAACGTCGCCGAGGCAGTCGCCGGGGCCCACGACAGCAGCATCTCGCTGTGGTACCCTGCGTCGGAGACCGGCGACCAACAGGCGTCGCTGGCGGAGTACCGGGCGGAGCTCGCGACGATGCTCAACGTGCCGGTCGACGTGGAAGCCATCCCGACCGACCAGCGCATCCCGGAGACGGATCTGCTGGTGCGCCGAGGCGCCGACCACCGACTCCGCGGCGCGCTGTTCGACGACGAAAACAATCCGTTCGCACAGGCTGCGGGCACGACGATCACCGTCTACCCGAAACAGAGCCGTCGCCCGCCGTTCGCGCGTCGACTGCTCGAACGGTTCCTGCTGTAGCTACGGAATCGAACGGTCACAAAAGGGCGACGCCGGTAGAGAGCGTCGCACGGAACCGGTGCGCCACGGCGCGCAACTGGGACAGATCACCCCGGTATCCCGCCTCTGACAAGAGGACACCCCCAGTCGTCCGCGTCGCCGCCGTCACGCCGAAAGCCGCCTCCTCCGACCCACAAACGAGAGGATGGGCGGCTGAACCCACTGTGGAGAGCGTCGGCGGGGAAACTACCGCTTAGTTGTTGCCGTTGCCGTTACCGTTCCCCACGCCGGGGTTCCCGTCGTCGTCATCGTCGTCTTCCTCGTCGTCCGCTTCATCCTCCTCGTCCTCGTCGTCGTCATCGTCGTCGCTCTCGGACTCCTCGTCCTCACTCTCGGCGTCGTCGCCCTCAGCGTCCTCGCCGTTGTCAGGCGCGTTGTCGGAGTTGCCCTTGGCGTCGCCGGATTTGCCCGGGGACTCGTCGTCATCGTCGTCGTCGTTACCCTGGGCGTTCTCGGAGTTACCCGGCGCGTCGCCGGAGTTACCCGGCGCGTCGTCGTTACCGTTACCCAGCTGCTCCTGGATCATCTGGCCGAGGCTTCCCTCCTGGTCGCCACTGAGCCAGTCCTGGATGACGGCGAAGACGTTCTTCGCGCGGTCGGAGGCGTTCTCGTCGGGGCCGGCCTCCTCGTCGTCCTCGTCGCTGACGAGCTCACCGTCCTCGATCTCGTACTCGAGTTCGAGCTCCTGCTCGCCCGACTCGACTTCGATCTCGAGCTCCTCGGTCGCGTTCGTCTCGAACGTCAGCGTGCCGTTCGCGTCGGTCGTGCCGACGGCCTCGCCGTTGGCCTCGACGGACGCGTTCTCGACGGCGCTGTCGTTCTGGGTCACCGTCATTTCGACGGTGCCGTTGTCGTAGCTCACGTCGGCCGCGAGCGCGGGCTCGTCGTCCTCGTCGTCGTCGGACTCCCGGACGAGTTCGCCGTCCTCGATCTCGTACTCGATCTCCTGGTCGACACCCTCGCCCTCGAGTTCGAGTTCGAGTTCGAGTTCGAGTTCGAGTTCGAGTTCGTCACCATCGCTCGCGTTCGTCTCGAACGTGAGTGTGCCGTTCGCGTCGGTCGTGCCAACGTCCTCGTCGTTG